>JAANMV010000355.1_pt1 | contig 57189 bp, 39 predicted proteins | sample 7279661 | NCBI WGS metagenome assembly JAANMV01 (sample SAMN14094540, study PRJNA606508) | bioreactor metagenome | isolation source: A lab-scale SPAN reactor treating ammonium-rich wastewater day 121 | place: Ireland: Galway | collected 2017-05-16
GCCGGCGTCGCCGCCCGGCTGGCCGGCCGCCTGGCCGCCGCCTCCTGGCGCCGCGCCCTGGCTGCCCACCGCCGACAGACCACCGATGTCGCCGATCGGCGTGAGCACGTTCTCGGCCGTGTCGATCCGCCAGCTCAGCGAACTGGTCGGGTTCGGCCAGCCGGTGAGTCCGGTGATGTTGATGCTGTCCGGCTGCAGCAGCCCCGAGTTGTAGGCCTCCTTCAGGTTCTTCAGCATCCGGGCCACGTCGTCGGTGGTCTTGGTCCGCACCTGGAGCGTGAACCCGGTGTTGGTGATGCTCGCCGAGAGCACCTCGACCCGGCGGTAGATGAACGGGATGAGCGCGCGCAGCTTGGCCACGTACTGATCGCTGAAGTCCTTCAGATCGATCATGTAGTTGCGCTTGTCGTCGATGGGCTGGATCTCGGCGGTCACCGCGCCGATCTCGCCTTCGATGGCCTTGATCTGCCCCTCGAACCCCTTGGCCACCTCGGCCTGGTTGGTCATGTTGGCCAGCCGGCCCTTGGTGATCATCTGATAGAGATGCGTGGCCCCGACGTCCAGCACGAACAGGGCCGTGCAAATCATGATCGCCTTGCGGATGCGGGCGCCTTCGAAGACGTAATCGGGCAGCAACTGCAGCCGTAGCATCACACCCTCATCAAGCCAGGTCGTACATGGCCAGCCCGACCGCCACCGCCAGGAGCGGGGAGTCGCGGTGCAGATCCTCGTCCGTCAGCCGCGAGTTGCTGACGGTCACGTTGGCCAGCGGGTCGCCGCGGTCCACCGGCAGACCCAACTCTTCCTCCAGGAACTCCGCCAGCCCGGCCATGCGGGCGGTGCCGCCGACCAGCATCACCCGGTCGACCACGCTGCCCTCGAACCGGCTGCGGTAGTAGTCGAGCGACCGGCCGATCTCCCCGGCGATCTCGCGAATCACCGGCTCGACCACCTGCCGCACGGATTCACCTTCGTCGGCCGCCAGGGGCACGGGCCGCGGCTCGGTCACCGGCCGCGTCTCGGCCGCCGCCGGCGGCGCGCCCTCCTGAGTCTCGTCGCTGAGATCGCCCAGATCGAAGTCCAGGCTGTCGTCGGTGGCCAGATCGCCCAGGTCGAACGACGACCCGACATCGGTCACGCCGGCGGCGGACGACTCGGTCGCCGCCGGGACCGAGCTGCTGTCGTCGGTCTCGCCCAGATCGAAATCGAAGACCGGCGCTTCGGTCTCGCCCGTGACCTCGGTCACGGCGGTGTCGGTGTCTTCGTCCTCGGTCTCGCTGAAGCTGAACGCGGGCGCCTGCTCGTCCGCCGCCGTCTCGGCCTCGGCTTCGGTGACCGCCGTCTCCTCGGTCTCGTCGAAGGCGAATCCCGCCACCGCCTCGGTCGCCGGCTCGCGGGTCTCCTCCTCGAGGTCGGAGTCCTCGGTCTCGGCCTCCGCGGTCTGGTCGTCGAAACTCATGCCTTTCGGCTCGGAGGTGGTCGTGGTCGGCTCGGCTGACGGCGCGGCGGTCTCGACGGCGGGGTCGAGCTCGAAGAAGCCGCCCGGCTCCTCGCTCTCGGCCTGGTCCGTTTCGGTGACCGCCTCCGGCGCGGCCTGGGCGTCGGCGTCGGTGGCTTCGGTGTCGTCGGTGAACTCGAACTCGAACGCCGGCGCCTCGGCCTTCTGGTCCTCGTCCAGCTTGAACGATTCGTCGCCGGCGTCGGTGAAGTGGAAGCCTTCGGACTCGGGCACCGGAGCGTCCTCGTCGGTCTCGTCGTCGGCCGGCGAGAGGCTGAAGCTGGTCTTCTTGTCGTCGTCGTCGCCGCCGAGGCCGAAGTCGAAGGTCGGACCTTCCTCGTCGCCCTCGTCGGACAGCTCGAACGCCTGGCGGTCGGATTCCTCTTCACCGGTGAACACCGACGGCGCCTCTTCGGCCTCGTCGTCGCTGTCGGTGAAGCTGAACCCGCCGGGACTGGCGGCGCCGCCGGTCCCGCTCCCGCCGAAGCCGGTGTCCGACTCGACCTCGGACTCGAACTCGTCCCCAAAGCTCAGAGCGCCGCCGAGGTCGGGCTTGGCTTCCTCCTCGACCTCCTCCGGCTCGGGCTCGACCACGGCCGGCATGGCGTCCGGCGGCAGCGGCGTCACGTCGGCCAGCTCGCGCTTCAGGCGCTCGGCCTGCTGCTCGCTGATGCCCAGCCCTTCGGACAGCCGCTGGGTGACGCTCCGCCCGGCGATGGGGATGGCGCGTGGGAAGTGCAGCAGACCGTCGCGGATGATGCTCAGATCGGTGACGATAGCGCCGATGTTGACGATGGCCACGGTTTCACCGAGCCCGCCTCCCGGCGACGCGCCGACCAGGCTGCGGGTCAGCGCCAAGGGTTGCGCGTCGATGGCCTTGGGCTTGAGCTTGGCCAGCCGGAAGGCCTCGACCAGGCTCTCGACCACATCCTCCTGCACGGCCCCGAAGAGCACCTCCATGTTGGGCGACTCGGGGTCCTCGCCGGGCCGTTGGACCACGGTGTAGTCCATGATGATCTGGCTGGCGGCAAACGGGATGTGGCGCTCGACCTCGAACTTCATGCTGTCGGCGAGCTCGTTCTTGGCCATCCGCGGGAGCTCGATGATGCGCACCACGGTGGACTTCTGGCCCTGGACCGAGGCGACCGCCCGCTTCGACTTGAATTTGGCCTGCTTGAGCGCCTGCTTGAGCGCCTCGGCGAGCATCTCGGCGTCGCGCACGTCGCCATCGACCACGGCGTCGGGCGGGGTCGGGACAATGGCGTAGTTGAGCAGGGCGAAACCGCCCCGCCCTTTGGCCATCTCGACCACCTTGATGGTGTCCGAGCCGAGATCGATGCCGAGTGTTGCCATCAGCCGCCGTTACCCAACCTCCGCGAGGAGGCGCTCAACCCGAGTCCATTGTACCGGCACGGCTCGCTGGAAGTCAACCCGAGCACGGGCCGGGACTGGCTTTATGACAGTCCCGACGGGGCCGTGGTTGTCCCGTCGGCCGACTCCCGCGCTAGTTTTCCGTCGACGGCGCGAAGTCCGGCAGGAAGGTGCCGTAGAAGACGTTGGTGCCGGCCGTGCCCGGCCGCGACGCGGTGGCCTCCTGCAGGTACAGATCACGCGTGCTCACCCAGGCCAGCCAGAAACGGCTGGACATGATCCGCTCGGTGGTGCTGTTCAGCTCGTACCGCACGTACATGTGCTCCGGCGCGATGGCCGGCTGCGACTCGTTGACCGCCCCGTCGATGGGCACCAGCCGCTCCGGCCCGAGGCCCGGTACGCGGGTCGCGACGCGCTGGATCACCCCGGTCTCGGCCGGCGACTCGTAGAAGATCCAGACCGTCCGGCCGGCGTCGTTGTAGGCGAAGTGGACCATCCCGGCGGCGTTCTGCCCGGTCTGCGCGCTGCTCTGCGTGCTGCTGGCGTAGCTGCCGTTGGCGATGGTCGACAGGGTCAGGTTGTCGAAGGTGGTCGCGTAGTTGGACCACGCGCCGGGCGCCGCCTGGGTCAACCCGTCGCCGCTGCCGCCGATGTCGGCGCTGCCGGTGAAGCTCCAGTAGGTCAGCGGGGCCGAACTGTCGCCGTCGAGGTTGGCGTCGCCGACCAGATCGGCGCCGTTGGCCACCGCCCGCAACTGCCGGACGGGCGCCACGGGGAGCGGCACCGCCAACGAGAAGGTGCGGTACCAGAGCTGGCCCTGGCCGCCCTCGACGGTGCGCCGCCAGACGATGGCCAGGCGCTCCCACCAATCGAAGGCCGCCACCGGCTGGGTATCGGCGGCCCGGTCGGTGGTGATCCGCCAGGCGCAGGGCCGGTAGGTGGCGTAGACGTAGACCGGCGTGGTCGAGCCGCGGCGGTAGAGCGGCTTGTTGAACGCCACCCGGCCCAGACCCGGGTGGATCCGGGCCACAGTCACGCCCCGTGCGGTGAGCACCGCCGGGCCGGTGATCGGCAGGATCCACTCCTCGTTGGCCGGATCCCAGGTCGCGCCGTCGAGGTCGAAGGTGACCGCGGTGCTGCCCGAGGCGATGGCCGAGCCGGTCAGCGGCTGGCCGAACAAGGCCGTCGGGGCGTAGACCCGCAGGCTGACCAACGGCTCGTAGGTGGTGGTGTCGGGATCGTACAGCGGCCGGTCGGCATCGGCGAAGCCGCGGTGGTTGAACCGCTCCACCTTCCAGGTCCCGTTGTCGTTGTACGAGCGGTAGAAGTGGTCCGACGGCATCACCCAATCGATCTGCGCCGCGGCGTAGACGGTGTGGTTGGCATTGGTTCGGAGCAGCTCATTGGTCACCCGCGGGAAGGGGATCCGCCCGCCGGGCAGGCTGCGCACGCTGAAGTAGGTGACGTCGTTGCCGGCCACGGTGACCGTGGTCGAGGCCAGCCGCCAGGCGTTCTCGGCCATGGGCGAGCGGCGCAGGCCGTCCAGCCGGGTCTGGCTCCCCGACGGCAGGTACGCCCCGTCCTCGATGGGCCGGTACCGGCTCCAGTAGACATCCTGGTTCTGCCACAACGGCGACCAGGCGCTGTAGAACAGGTTGAGGGTGCGGAGCTGGTTGCTGACCGGTCCGGCGGAGGTGACCTCGTTGCGGTAGCCGGGCAGGACGTACGGCTCCATGACGTTGGTCAGCCCCGGCGGGGTGCGCAGCTCGTAGTTGACGAACGAGCCGCCGGTGCCGCGCACGGCGTCGATGTACGACGAGGCCGCGCCGTTGTAGGCGTCGGGCATCTGGATGGCATTGAACCCCAGCCGCGTCTGGCCGCTCTCGCCGGTCTGCCAGGCGACCCACAACACGTTGGGGGTGCTGCTCGCGCCGGTGACCTGGTGGACGAAGGCGCGCGGGACCTGCTTGTTGACCCGCGCCGAGCCCGAGGCGTCGTCGGGGATCTGCAGGATGCCGCTGTCGTTGGAGCCCTGGTAGCGGATGAAGCGCAGGTAGCTGGGCCGGTTGGCAGTCCCGGTCTGCTCGTTGTGCCACAGCAGCAGGTACTCGCGATCGCTGCCCGAGACCGGGTCGACGATGCAGGCGTTGGGGTACAGATTGCGCTCGCCGCCCTGGTCCGCGCTGAGCCGCGCGGCGGCGCCGTCGGGCCAGGTGAACGAGCGGTACTCGGTCTCCAGCGACGCGCCGGTGACGCTGATGCGCGAGGCCGACTTGTGGTAGACGCCCCAGTTCACCCCGCTGGTGAGCTGCCGCAGGCTGGACCAGGTCAGCCACAGGATGTCACCGGTGTTGGGCGGCGAGTCGGTGAACTGCGCCGGGTCCTGGACCACCAGCAGCCCCGGCGTGGTGTCGGCGTAGTCCGGGTGCGAGTAGTACTGGTCGAACTCCGGCACCGGCTGGAAGGTGCCGGTATTGCTGCCCGGATCGTACGGCTCCAAGGCGTTCACGGCGTCGGCCCGGTCGCGGCGGTCGACGTCGTTGTCCCAGAAGTCCAGGATCCGCCACAGCGGGCTTTCCTGAACGGTCAGCTTCATCGCCACCGTGCCGCCGATGGCGATCTCCTCGGCATCCGGCTCGTCGGCGACAGCGCCCAGGCCGTCGGGATAGAAGGTCAGGTCGCCGGTGTAGTTGCCCAACGGCTGGCCGACGGGCACCCGCCGATCGGCGGCGCGGTTGAGCGGATCGCTGCGATCCAGGGTGCCGACCCGGATCATCCCCGTGCTGAGCTGCGTGCCCTGCGCCGAGCCGGCCGGCGCCACCGCCAGCGCGCCGGGGAACCCGCGCGACTCGACGATCCACTCCAGCACCTGGCTCTGCTGCCGCTGCCGGACGTAGTTCTCGCGATCGGCCGCGGTCACCGGCGTGAGCCGCTCGAAGTACAGGCTGATGTCGGTCAGCGGGACGTTGCCCTCGTTGCTCAAGGTGATGGGCACCCACTGCGAGATCCCGCCGTGGAGCACCTTGCCGAAATCGATCAGCGGCTCCATCACCGACAGCCGGCGGTCGTAGGCCACCGACAGCTCGTAGTCGAAGGTGGCGTACGGCTCGACCGACACGCGCTGCCCGGTCACCGGCAGATTGAGGCTGGCGTAGCTCTTGCCGCCCGTCGTGATGGCGCCGACCGTGCCCGTGTCCTCGTCGTACCAGCTCACGAACTGGTAGCGCAGCCCGGCCGAGGCGGCCCGCTGGTAGAGCCGCGCGTCCCAGTGCCGCGCGGTCAGGGCGGCGATGGCGTCGGCGGTGCCGCCCGGCGTCCAGGCCCGGGCGCGGGTGTCGTCGAGGTACAGCCGCCCGCTGCCGCGGTAGCGGTCCCAGGACTGGCTCCCCGCGGCCTGGCCGGTGTCGCGCACCGGCCGGCTCTGGGTCAGGTAACTGGTCCCGCTCGCGTGCCGGCCCACCGCGTCCCGGCTGGGCGGCTGGAAGGTCGGCACGGCCACCTGCAGACTGGTCCGCAGGACGGTGTTGGCGGAGGTCGCCAGCTCCCGGTCCGGCAGCGATTTGACCTGCGCGTTGGCGGTCCCGATGCTATCGGCGTTGGGCTTGTCCGGCGCCACGTAGTTGGGCGCGGAGGCCGCCGTGACCGCCTCGTCGCGGACGTCGGCGCGGGTGCCCAGCCGCAGCTCCTGCAGAGTCAGATCGGCCCCGGTCGCCTTGACCCGGAACCCGAGCAGCGGCGAAGCGGTGACCGGGACGGTGGCCACGCCGTGGCCGCCGAGCATCTGCAGCGTCAGCCCTGAGTCCGTCCAGAGCAGATTCTGGTCGTCGTCCTGCTCGACCGACCACTGCAAGGTCCAGTCCGCCGCGGTCCCGGCGCCGCCGGTCCAGTAGACGTCGACCCGGTCGAGCCTGGTCGGCGCGCCGAAGATGAGCCCGGCGCTGTAGCCGTCCGGAACCACCGGATCGTCGGCGTCCGCGGCGCTGTTGCCATCGAAGGCGTTGGCCACCGTGCCGGTCAGGGCGCCGTCCTGGTACCGCACCGCCGTGTCCGGGCGAATCCCGGCGGTGTCGCCGGAGGCCTTCTTGACCGTCTGCAGGTCGTAGGTCAGCAGCTTGCGGTAGTCCTGAGTCGGCAGATCCGCGTCGGCGATGGTGGTGAACGAGTTGTACCGCGGGATATAGACACCGGTCTCGGTGGGCTCGAACCCGGCGTCGAGCGGGCCGGCCAGCGGGTAGCCGGAATTGGTGGTCTTGTAAGCCGAGGCGGCATCGGTGATCGCGTCGGCGTCGGTCCAGAGATGGACCTCGCCCGACGGCCGGTCGTCGTTGGTCACCGAGACGAACACCGGGTGCGATTCCGACCGGGTCCCCGGCTGGAGCGGGAAGAAGTAGTCAGTATTGGTTCGCGTGTCGCCGGCGGTGTCGATGTCGCCGCGGTAGCCGAGCAGGAAGCAGGCCCGCATCAACTGCGCGTCCAGCGCCGCGTTGCCGGTGTTGAACACGGCGAGTTGCGGGTAGCGGTAGCCTTGGGTGGCGTCGTACCGAGCCACGTCGACCAGCGCCGATTCCTCGGCCGAGGCGGTGTTCTGGTCCTCGGGCACGACGGCGATCGGCGAGACCACGTAGCGGCAGACGATGGGCCCGCCCTGCCAGGTCCCGGCCGGGGTCACCCCGGCGGTGCCCGAGGCGAACGGCCAGCCGCTGTAGCGGCGCACCCGCCACTGGCCGTCGGTGGTCACGTCGGGATCGTCCTGGGCGGTGGGGTTGAGCGGATCCTTGGCGTTCCCGGCCCCGCCGCCCGGAGCGTTGACGCCGTAGGAGGGGAAGACCCGATCGGTGCCCTTTTGCAGCGGGATGTCGTCGCCCGTGCCGTTGTTGCCTTGCCCGTCGGGTCCGCGCGGGTCGTCGATCAGGTCATCGACGTTCAGCCGGAGGTGGTCCGGTCCCCACGGGTCCGGGTCCCAGTCGGTGTCGATGGTGTCCGCCTCGGGCACGTACGTCTCGTACTCGAACTGGAGCTCGACCGAGCCAATGCCCGGCGGAATGGTGGTCAGCCCGGCGGCGTCGGTGAGGTTGATGTCCAGGACCAGCGGGACGTAGGCCCCGCCGCCGTCCTTGAGCGTCCCGAACAGGCTGCCCGAGCCGACCAGGGTCTGCGTGGCGCCGGCCGTGTTCGTGTCCGCCACGGTCTGGCCGGCGGCGGTCTCGTCCTTTCCGACGGTGTTGACGCCGCGCAGCCACCATAGCGTGGGGGTGTACGAGGCGAAGTCGGTCCCGCCGTCACTGCCGTTGGCGAAGGCGTTGAGATAGAACTCCAGCGGCTGGTTGCCCTCGGACTGCCACAGCGGGTCGGTGGTCCGGGCATCCTCCGACAACTCGGCCTGGCCGATCGCGTACGGCGCTCGAGGTTCCGAGGCCGCGTTGAATGCGGCCTCCCGGTCCGGGTCCAGCCGCCGGTTCTCGTAGACCGCCTGGGCGTTGAAGAACTCGTTCTCCGGGTAGCTGCCCGTGTTGTAGGCGGCATAGCCGGTCGCCAGGTTGCGCATGTAGCCGGTGCTCTCCGCGGTGTCCAGGTACTCGGGGTACTGGAGGAAGAACGGCACCGGCTCCTGGCCACTGGCCGCGGTGGCCGCGGTCGGCGCGGTATCGGCGGCGATGGCGCCGGCGGTGTCGGCCCACAAATCGCTGACCCACTTGTGCCAGTCGCGGTAGCGTAGCAGGAAGCCGTCCCAGAACCGGCGCTGCTGCGCGGCGGTGGCGGCGCCGGTGATCCGCGCCGCTTCGGGATAGTAGAGACTCGGCGCCGGCGGCGCGCCGCGGCCGCGGGGGAGGTGGACCAAGACCCGCCAGCGGCCGGTGGCGATGGCGTCCTCGGCGGCGTCGATGCCGTTGGTCGCGTCGCCTGGCAGCCAGTCGTTGGTCATCATCGTGTTGACCACGTTCTGGCAGGCTTGCTGGGTGGGCAGCTTCCAGATGGCCAGGTAGAGGTGCAGATCACCGGTCGCGTCGCGCACCGCCAGTGGCATGGCCGGCAGCCGGTCGGCCGGCGAGCGCTGTTCGGTCAGCGTGACATACCCGTTGCCGTCGGCGTCGGTGCCGTACAGGCCGTTGGTCTCCGGCTCGCCCTGTTGGTAGCCGATCACGTTGGACTCGTAGAAGAGCTGCCGCACCTGCCGGGCCGTGAGGCTGATGGTCGAGTTGGCGCCGGCGCCGCCGCCGTCGAAGGCGGCCGCCTGGGTCGGATTGGCGCGGTAGACGCCGAGAATGGCCGGCACCTCGTCCTGGGCCCCGAGCGGCAGGGCCGCGGCCAGGAGGGCCAGGATCGTCCACCTTACGCGATGACCGTCACACCTGCTCATCACTGCTTCATCCTCGCCTCGCCGCTCACTGATCCACGAATACCGGCGAGCTGACAGGATAGGTGCCCAGCTCGGGCCGCCGTTGCGAGGCCGCCTGGCCGGCCGGATACGTGCTGGTCGTCGACAGGTCCGGCAGGACGTGCTCGACCCGCTTGACGCTGTAATCCTGGGCGTTGAACCGGACCAGGAGAACCTCGGAGTTCGAGGCCGTCTGGTTGACGCTGTTGACCGCGCCGTTGACGATGGCCAGCAGATGCCGGCTCGGCAGCCAGCGCACCGAGCTCGGGTTCCACTGCTTCGTCCCGGTGCTGGTGCTGGTGTTCCAGCCGTACCAGGTCTGCCGCAAGGCCTGGGAGATCCCCAGCCGCCGGTAGTACGACTGGGCGGTGGTGTTGGCCGGGTCGTAGACCTGATCGCGGTAATCCTGGAGATCGAAGTCCCATTCCGCGGTGATGGGCGGCGTGTCGCCGGCGTCGTAGGAGTAGACCACCAGCTTGGCCCGGCCGGCGTTGGCCTGGTCGTCCTGGATGATGGCCAGGTAGTTGGCCGGGCCGACCTGGAAGCGGTGGAAGCAGCGCAGGCCGCGGAAGACCATTCCGCCGCTCCAGGGATCGATCATCTCCGCCAGGTTGCGCGTCAGGCCGTCGATCACGCCGTCCTGGTTCTCGTCCAGCAGCCCGTCGTCGTCGGGGTCGGGGTCCAGGTAGAACAACTGGTCGGATCCTTCGGCCCGAACCACGTAATACCGGCTGTTGGCGTTGGCCGCGCTGGCCTGCCAGACCTGAAGCTGGGAGTAGGCCAGCTCGACCCACTTCTTGGTGGTCGGGTTGTAGACCTGCGGCGAGGTCAGCTCGTAAGGCTCGCCGAACCCGGTGGTGGCGCGCAGCAGCGGCTCGAAGTAGCTGTACCGGCCGGAGGTCAGGGCCGCGTTCATGGTGTCCCAGAACGGGCCGGCGGTGTCCTGGCTCTTGACCATGATCACCCGCCGGTTGCCCGTGTCGGCGATCACCGTGATGGTCTTGTCGACATAGTCCTCCGGCTGCAGGTTGCTGTAGTCCGGCGCCGCGGCGTCGTTGTCGCGGAGCGGGTGCTCCGGCTCGTTGACCTCGAACTGGACCGCGTCGCGCGGGCGGTTGAGCCCCAGATCGCGCAGCCCCAGGTAGCGCAGCAGCCCGTCGGGATGGCCGGTGCGCTTGTCCAACGGCCAGACGATCTGGCCGGACTGGTTCAACCGGATCACCCGGTCGCCGCCGGTATCGACCACCAGCACGTCGCCGCCGGACATGCGATAGGCGCGCGTCGGGCGGGTCATGGTGGTGGTCAGGAAGGCCCGCGGCAGCGGTGTGTAGTTGGGATTGTTCTGCGGCTGGCTCAGCCCGTCCATCTCCGAGGCCGCCACGAACTGCTGGGAAACCCGGCCTTCGTAGTCCAACTCGACCACCCGCTGGCTTTCGGTCACCAGCAGCCGCGAGTCGCCCAGGCAGTAGAGCGGCGTGACCATCTCGCCGCCGTTGACCAGCCCGAAGCTGGCGAACAGCGCGTCGCCCAGCACCAGCGGCGCGCCGCGCACGTACTGCGCGTCGAGCCCGGTGTGGTTGAAATTGGGCCAGGTCGGGACGGTGTCCGGCCGCAGCCAGACCTGATCGACCACCTGGTCGCGGTGTCCGAAGCGGAAGCCGTACAGCCCGCCGTAGTCGTTGGCCGGGGTGGCCCCGTCGAGGTTGCCCGAGCCGATGGCGGTGCTGCCCAAGCTGCCCATCTGCGTGCCGGAGACGTAGACCCAGTCGCCGGCCACGGCCGGGGTGAAGGTGAACCCGGGCACCAGCCGCGGCGCCGTGTACCGCGCCTGGACGCCGGTGGCGGTGCTGGTGTTGTAAGTGATCTCCAGCTCCCGGCCGCGGAGCGCGGGGGCCGCGGCGTCCGTCAGCCGGATGATCGGCCGGTCGAAGTCCAGTTGGTAGTCGGTCCCGGCGGTCAGCGCGGTGGACGAGCCGGCGACCCGAATCTCGGTCACGTTGACCAGCTCGTCGACGTTCATGACGACGGTGTCTGGGTAATAGACCCACTGCACCGGCGACGGGACGTAGACCGTGCTGACGGTATCCGTGGCGCTGTCGTAGGTGCCGTTGCTGTTGACGTCCTGGACCAGCCACAGCAGCCGGCCGTAGAGCGGCAGCCGCAACGCCTCGGGGGCCGGCTCGCCGGTGACGATGGCGGTGTCGGGGATGGGCACCGCCAGCCGCGTCAAGTGCGCCTGGTCGGCCCGCAACTGCAGCACCCCGGCGTCGTAGTCGAGGGCGTACTGGCGCGGGTCGACCACGTAGTAGAGCAACGGCCTCACATAACTCCCGCTGGGGTAGTAGTCCAGCCCGAGCTGGTCGAACCCGGACGGCACCTGCGCCGTCGAGTTGGGATGGACCGTCAGCAGGTACGACTTGTAGGCCCGGTTGAGCCCGGCCACCGGGGCCACGAACGAGGGCTCGGGATTGAGGCCGATCATCACCCCGTACCGGTCCCCGTCGGTTTCGCGCACCGTGCCGGCCACCACCACCGTGTCGCCGACCCGCACCGGCGAGCCGGTGAGCGAGATGCTGGAGCGGCTCTGGGGCGCCTGCGTGGGCGAGTTCCCGGCGACCAGGGCGGCCTTCATGTTGGTGTCGATGGCCGGATAGTCCTCGTCGCGAACGATGAGGTTGGGATCGAACGCCCACTTGACGCAGCCGGCGCTGCTGACCGACATCGCGCCCTGCGCGTTGGCGTCGGCGCCGGCGCGGAAGAAGGTCACCGGCCCGGACGAGCGGATCTGGCCGGCATTGGGGCTCGCGTCGGCGGCCGTGCCGCGGCCGACGCCGGTCTGCGCGCCGGTCAGGACGCGCTTCTCGTAACTGGCGCTGGGCTCGTGGATGCCCAGCCAGAGCGCGGTCGAGGTGCCGACCAGGGTCGAGTCGTCGTACAGCAGCGGCGCCGCCGTGCCGTAGCCCAGCAAGTCGATCACCCCGCCGTCGTCGGTCTCGTAGCCGCTGTGGCGGTCGGCCCGCAGCAGCCGGTGGCGCGGGTAGACCCGCACCTCGCGCTGGCGGGCCACCGTGTCCTGGGTGAAGTTGAGCAGCAGCGAGGTGTAGGCCGCCAGCCCGCGGTACCAGGACCTGGCCGCGGCCGTGTCGACCAGGGTCAGCTCGTTGGCCACCGTGGTGTAGGTATCGGTGACGCTGTTGTACGCCTGGACCGTGCTCAGCTCGAAGTTGGCGCTGACGTCCCCGGACGAGGCGGTCACCGTCAGGCCGGTGATGGCGGTGCCGTCGATCCGCCAGCCCAGCGCCTCGGGTTCGCAAGCCACCGCCCAGACGTCGCCGTTGGCGCGGTTGAGGTACACCGTCGGCGCGGTCAGCCCGGTCCGCTCGTCGCGGGTCAGGCCGATCACCGGCTTGAGGTGCGTGGCCGCCCGGAGCGTCGGGACCACCGGCGAGTCGGTCGGCACGCAGCGCTCCTGCCGCGTGCCGGTGGTCCCGCCGATAGCCAGGTAGTTGACATCGGCGGTGCCGTAGTTCGGGTCGAGCGGCTGACTGCCGGCGGTCGCGCTGTCGGTGTCATAGCCATAGCCGAAATCCTGGACCGCGTCCGACTGCTTGAGCGTGTCGGCCTGCTGCCAGGTGCCCGAGTTGATGTCGGCCGGAAGCTGCTCGCCGGCATAGCTCGGGTTGGGGTACCGCCAGACCTCGCCGCCGGTCTGCAGATAGGCGCAGAAGACCTGCGTCCACTCGCCGTCCAGGGCCGCGTCCGAGGCGTTGGCCTCGATGGTCGGGGTGTACCCGTGACTGACCGCGGCGGTGAAGTAGATCCGGTCCTCGAACACCGTCGGCGCGCTGATCTGGTCGGGGTCCAGGCCGTCGGCGGTGGTGTAGGTGACGTCGTCCCAGGTGGCGTAGTCACCGCCGTCGGTGGCGTTGACCGCGCGCAGGTGGACCGTGTTGCCGGCCCCGGCCTGGGTGAAGATCAGCCGGTCGTTGTTCTCGATGGTGGTGACCACCGCGCCGGCCACCGGTGCGTCCAACTCGACCCGCCAGAGCGTGTTGCTCTGCGAGCCGAGGGCGCTCTGGTCGGTCACCGCATCGGCCAGGGTGGTGTCCTCGGGATCGGCCGAGACGGCCACCAGCCAGTAGCTGGTGCCGACCTGGTACTGGACGAAGACCCGCCCGTTGGCCGCCGCCAGGGGCTCGCGCAGGAGGAAATCGGGATCCGTCTGGAGGCTGGCCGCGGTGGCCGTCTGGACGTCGGCGTCGGCGTAGTTGGCGGGAGTGTCCCAGTCGCTGGGCCAATGCCACAGGAAGCGCGGCTGCAGCGTGCCCACCTCCTGCGCGCCGGAGGTCCAGGCGAGCAGGTTGTACATGAACTCGATGTCCGGCAGGTTGTCCTCGTTCGGCGCCTCGAGGTCCTCGTACGGCCGCGAGCAGTCGTCGATGCAGTCCATCCCGGAGAGGATCAGCCGCCCGGCGCCGACCTGGACCACCGCCAGGGCCGGCTCGAGGTCGGTCAACTGGTTGGTCCCGTCCGGATCGCCCCAGTTGTCGTCGGTGTTGCGCGTGCGCAGGATTTCCTCGACCCGGTAGTAGGCGGGCGAGTTCCTGATGATCAGGTGGTCCCACGCCCGCACGTCGCCGAGCCGGTCAAAGTCGCCGGTCAGGTCGTAGAGCCCGTTGATCAACGGGTGGCTGGCGGCCGACGAGACCAGCGTCTTGGACGGCGACTGGGTGGTCACGCCGCCGGTGTTGATGGGATACCCGTCCGAGCGCAGCCCGCTGCCGTCGCGGCTGTAGGGCCAGCCGTCGACGAACTGGAAGGGGAAGAAGAAGTCCACGTCGCCCGGATCGGTCTCATCGCCGCCGGCGCGGACCGCCATCCGCGAGCCGTGGGAGTCCTCCAGGTAGAGGTTCCCGCCCTGGGCCAGGAACTGGCGCAGCAGGATCTGCTCCTCGGCCGTGAAGTGCAGGTTGCGGTGGGTGTTGACGAAGACCACGTCGAAGTTGGCGAGCTGCGAGACGGTCCGCGGGGTGAGCGGGACTTCCCAGTAGGCCGGGTGGGTCGACGGGATGTTCGCGCCCAGGGCCGGCAGCGCGCCGCTGGTGGCCGCGCCGTTGGCGCCGTAATAGTAGAGGTGTACGGGCCGGCAGTGGCTGTAGTAGTTGTTCGGCCCGCCCAGGTTGCCGTTGGTGTACCGCCCCTCGTTGGTGGTGGCCTCGGCCAGGGTGTCGTTGCCGTTGTTGGCGTTGTCGTTGTCGACCAGCGCCGAGACCCCGTCGAAGACCACCGGGTCACCGGCGTTGGTGCTGCCGGTCTGCTTGTTCCACAGCCGCTGGATGTCCTCGGTGACCTCTTTCGGCGCCAGCGGGTTGTCCAGCACCCAGCTCCCCGGCCGCAGGTTGCGCACCGGCTCGAGATAGGCCTGGTCCCGGTCGGTGCCGGCCTGACCATAGGCCAGGGTAGGCAGGAAGAACGGCTCCGGGTTCTCCCAATGGGTGGCCTGCAGCAGCAGGATGCAGACCTTCAGGGTCCGCGACGAGCTGCGGTCGCTGTTGAACACGTTCTGCAGGGCCGGCGCCGGAGCGCTTAGCGACAGGCCGCCGAGCAGCAGCGCCGCCGCGGCGACCCGCCACCGGCGGCCGCCACGACCCGAAGCATCGCGCCTAGCGTTGATTTTCTTCGCCCACATAGATGACACCCGGTGAGGCCGGCAGGGCCGGCAGGCGCAGCCGGTTGATCCGGTTGGCCTTGGTCCGCAGACCCCAGTCGTAACGATAGCGAATCGTGCCGTAGTCGTTGAACAGCGTCGCGCCCGACAGCGCGCTGGTGTCCATGGTGAAGTCGCTCTGGCGTACCTGGTCGGCGGGGTAGCACCACTTGTCGGCCCATTCGCCGACCTCCATCAGCGACGGCATCTGGTTGACCGCGATGGCGCCGTTGATGGTGATCCGGTAGTTGTAGCGTTTGAGCCGCGCGAACCGCGCAGAAGCACGCTCGAGGTCCGGCGACGAGACACTCGAGTCGTAGACGTCGCTGAGTCTCTCGACCCGCGAATCGAACCAGTCGCCGGGAATGATGTAGAACCCGCCGCGCTCGGCGTACATCAGCGCGCTGACGACGAAGTCGAACCCCGGCCGGGGCTGCTCGGAGTCGCCGTTGGCCCAGCGCTCGACCTTCAGGTTCTTGACGATCAGGTCGCTGCGGCTGGCGGTCGAGGGCGAGGCCACCTGGTCGATCCCGCTCTGCACGGTGATGAAGCTGGGCACGCCCGGCTCGTGGGCGGCGGGATCGTCGTTGAAGTTGGTCGCCGCGATGCCCCACTGATCGGGCTCGAACTCCTCGGTGTTGTTGTTGTAGATGGCCCGCGCCAGGTTGCGCCAGTCGGTGAAGAAGGCCGGCGTGCCGATGCCGGTCAGGCCGGGGATCTGCGGCAGGTTGTTCGCCGCCAGGCTGAGCAGCAGCGAGGACGAAGTGGTCGCCGGCGAGGTGAAGCCCGGCGCCGTGCCGATGGTCTGGCGGGTCTTGTTGAACACCACCGCCGCCCGGGCGTCCAGCCCGTCGTTGACGTTCCCGTCGGCCTCGACCACGATCACGTGCCGGTTGCCGTTGTAGGCCGTGGAGGCGATCACCGCCCGCAGGCCGATCCCCTGCGAGCCGCCGGGATCGAGCACGAAGTGGGCGTCGTCGGGGTTGTCCGCCGGCACGGTATACGGCGCGGCCGGCATCCCCGGCACCGGGCCCGGGGCCAGCATGGTCGGGTTGAGCACGACGTGATCGTGCGCCAGGAGCGCGATCCGGGTATTGTTGGCGGCGGTCTCGGCGACGCTGCTGTAGTCGCTGGGACGGAGCAGCGGGCCGTCGATGTAGATGCTCCCGCGGCTGACCACGGTCAGGTCGTAGTCGTCGGTGCTGCTGGTCCCCGGCGCGGGCAGCATGCCCAGGATCCGGACATTGCCCTCGCACAGGATGATCCCATTGTCCGGGGTGGGCGACGGCCCGCCGTCGGACCAGGTCCCGGCCCGCGACCAGGTGCCGTCCTTGTTGGGCCACCGGAAGACCATCGTCCGCCGCCCGCTGGCCGACCCGTCCGAGGGCGTGCGCCAGGTCGACCCGTCGGTCCGGGTGATGGCGATGGCCGGCGCGTCGTTGACGTTCAGCGGGTCCGGGTAGTGCGCGAACAGTTCGATGATGCAGCCCTTCGGCACGTACTGCCGCCCGCCCCAGGTCTCCGGCCGCAGCCAGGCGTTCTGGGCGGTGTCGAAGAGATCGAGCTGGTCGCCGTTGTCGACGTAGATGCCGGCCCCATACCCCAGCTCGCCCGAGTTGACGGTCACCCCATCGACCGCCACCTCGTCGCCGCTGGCGCGGGTCAGCCGGTCCCAGCGCGAGATGCCGTAGAGCGGCTCGTAGCTGTCCAGCGCCGGGGCCTCGATCCGCCGGGCCACGCCGACGTTGAGCTGGCTCGGCCAGGTCGCCCCGCCCGGCGTGGTCGGCTCGTTGCGGACCACCTCGGCGGTGTTGCCCGACCCGTAAACCGTCATGCTGGCCCCGCCGGCATCCTCGACCAGCACCTCGGCGTTGCCGTCGCTGGCCGAGGAGTCGGCGACCTGAGTCAGCGACCCGGCGATCTCGACGTTCTCCCGCCAGCCGCTGGCCGACTGCACCGGCTCGAAGCTGACCGGCGCCAGAACCTGGACGTTGACGTTGCTGCGGACCGGGCCGTCGAACACCAGCGGGAGGAAGTCGTTGGGCCCGGTCGCCTCCCACTTGCCGCCGTCGTAGTCGTCGCGCGCGCTGGCGTTGGTCGAGCCGTCGCCGTCGATGTCCACCGCCGGCTGGCCCAGCGTGGCGGTGGTCCCGGCCCGGCTCAGGTCGTGGATGAACAGCAGGTAGTCCTGGATCCCCACCGGCTTGTACGCGACCAGCTCCTGGAACGCGGTCAACTGCTCTCCAGGCCGGCCGACCGAGGTGATCTTCAGGTACTTGCTGAGCGGATCGTCGTCATCGGGCGCGTACTCGATCTTGAGCAGGAAGTGATCGTGCGGCGCGGTCAGCTCGTTGTTCTCCACCGGCCGAACCTTGTTGGCCGCGTCGGCGGGCGTGCCGGTGACTTGGACGAAGTCCTGCGACGGGTCGTCGGTCGGGGATTCGACGTTCGAGGAGACCGCGGTCGGATCCATGGCGAAGCGGAACTTGACGAAATAGACCGGCGGCAGCGACCCGGCCGAGGCCTGCTGGTACTTGGAATCCCACCCGCGGAGGATCTCGAAGCTGTCGTAATAGCTGTCGTACGAGGTCTGGCTGAAGGAGGGATCGCCGGCGGACTTGTTGTCGGTGTCGGCGTCGGGGATCAGCCAGTCGGCCAGGACCGGCCGCCAGTCGGCGCCCTGGGCGCTGGAGGTGAGCATCTCGTCGGCGTAGCGGACGCCGGCCTCGGCCAGCAGCCGGGAGCGCACCTTGACCTCGTCGCGCCCGCTGGACTCGATGCTGGACCCGACCACGGCGATCATGGCCGCGCCCAGGAGGGCCATCACCAGCAGCACGATCACCGCCAGGAGGAGCGCCTGCCCGCGCTCCGCTCGGCGCCGCTCCGTTCGCCTGATCTTGCTCATCGGAATGCCCTGCTCCGCGCCGCGGTGTCTTCCGGATTCATACCCGGCCGCCTCACTGCGTAACCCGCACCCGTGGCCTCAAGTGCGTTCAGAGAGCACTGCCCACGACCAGGACGGTCTGGACCGTGACCCGTCTCCGGGCCCCGGTCGGTCGCTCGAAGCCCGGGTCCCCAGGATCGAGGGTGTTCTTGATCACTTCGGTGTCGCCCCGCGTGCTGGTGGTGGAGACGTCCAGGACCAGCCGCAGGTCGAGCGACTCGAGCGAGCGGTAGGTCGCCTCGACCACGTCGCGCGAGCTGTCGTCGCCGAATTGCACCCGATCGACGGTGGGCAGGTTGTTGCGGTACCGGTAGGTGACGTAGATCACCGGGACCAGCCACTCCGTGCCGTCCGCGGTGGGGATCACCGCCGGCGGATTGAGCCCGTCGCGCACCCGCCGGTTGGCGTCGGTATTGTCCTGATCGAGCTGCGGGTCGTAGAACGTCAACTCGCCGGTGGCCGGGTCCAGGTAGTACCGGTACGGCGCCAGATCGCCGGCGTTGATGGCCCCGGTGCCGAGGGTCCGGAGCGGGGTGTAGGTGCGGCGGGTGAGCGGGGTGGCGCCGGTCAGGTTGATGCTGCCCAGATCGGGCACCTGGTACTGGAGCACCACCACCTGCTCGCTCCCCGGCACGATGGACATGTTCAACGTGCGGTCGGCCTGGCTGGCGTCGGCCGGCTGGATCTCGTCGGTGCCGGTCTTCAGCCGTTGCGGCCGGAGCACGCTTAAAGTGTAGCTGTTCCACACCCCGGCGGTCTGGCTGGCGCCGTAGCTGTCGAGCACGTAGTCGTCGAGCATGGCGCCGTTGACGCCGACCTCCTCGACCAGGTTGGGCGTGCTGGCGTTGTCGGTGTGCCGATAGGTCAGCGGCAGGCTCTGCCACTCGGCGCTGGCCGAGGTGCTGCCCGACCCGTACAGCGGCGGGTCGCCGGCCGCGGCGGTCAGCGAGAAGTTGTTGAGCGCGTGGATCCGGCCGGACGACGGCGTCGCCGCGGGACAGATCACGTCGCGCTGCGGGAAGGCGGTGACCAACTCGCCGCGCTCCCAGTCGATTCCGCAGGCGAACTCGCCGCTGGGGCCGCCGGTGCTCGGCTCCGCCTCGGGCTGGCGCGGGAAGGTGCGCCGCGGGTACTCGGTGAGATCGTAGACCAGGACCGGATTGGCCGAGCTGTCGGCCTGCTGGCGGTAGAGCAGCGGGTGGCCCACGCGCGACGAGCTGGCGTCCTGCTCGATGGTCAGGAAGTACTCGGTGCCGAGCAGCGCCGAGCGCGCCCCGCGGGCGCGGAACCGGGCCACCGCCGGGAGCGGGGCGGAGTTGCCGCTGACCGTCCGCGGCACCAGGTCCGCCGAGGGCAGCGTCCACTGCCCGTCGCTGGCGCGCTGGTACGGCCGGGTCCAGCGGGCCAGCGAGCCGCGGTAGGCGGTGCGGTCCTCGTTCGGCTGGAGCTCCTCGCCGTCGATCAGGGTCGGCAGCGCCTCGAGCGTGCGCAGGTCGACCTCCGGCTCGGTCACCGTGGTCAGCCCGGCCATGGTCGCCGCGTTGTTGATCGGCGCGCCGATCACCGGGTAGGCCATGATCCGCCCGGTGTCGGTGTCGACCGGGTCGATCCGGTCGACGTTGGTCACGAACCAGTCGAACGGACCGGTCTTGGCGAACAGTGGAGTGAGGTTGTCGCCGATGGTGGCGAGGCTCTCGCCGCCGGCCTCGGCGACCTGGAGCGCGTACGACCAGAGCTTGTCCGGAGTGACCGGGATGGGGTCGGGCAGATTGGCCGAGTCGGGGTTGGTGACCGCGTCGTAGACGTGCACCGCGCGGTACAGCCGGAACGGGTTGAGCTCGGGATCGTACGGCTTGGTCGGGTCCGAGCGCATCCGCCAGTAGGTGACCACCTGCGGCTTGCTCGCGTCACCCGGGGCGGTCGCGGCGCGCAGCGGCGTGAGCAACTGCCCGTTGGCGTCCCGGGCCGGCAAGACCAGGTCGATCCGGGCGGTCTGAGCGGTCCGCCACCGCGCCGTGGAGTCGGCATTGGCGCCGGTGGCCAGATCGAACGCCTCGAGATTCGAGTAGACCCACAGCGCGCCCTGCAGCTCCTCGGTCAACTGGTTGATCACGGTCCGCGACACGGCCTGGGCCTTCTGCTCGCCGCTGCCGATGCTGAGCAGCTCCAGAGCGGTCAGCATGGGCCGGAACATGAGCCCGATGAGGATCACGAAGATGGCCAGCGAGACGAGGATCTCGATCAGGGTGAAGGCGCGCTGTCGGCGTCCGGCCATAACGCTCTCCATCACTGCACGGGCCGCTGCAGGCAGCGGGCGGTGAGCGCGGCCTGGGCCTCGTCCGACCAGTCCACCGCCGCCTCGGGCCCGGGCACGGCCAAGACGCGGCCGTCAGCGAACAGGACCAGGTCGGTGCCCCAGTCGGGGTGCGAGCCCCAGGGGCGGCGGTCGAGTTGCCGGAACAGCGACGACCAGGTGACCACGGTGTCCACCGCCGGCAGGTAGCGCGGCGTGTCCTCGTCGGTCCACCGGTGCGAGAGCTGGCGGTGGTAGTACTGGCCCTTGGTGGCGTCAGCCACCGGGAAGGTCTCGGTCCCGCTCCCGCCCGGCGCGACCGTGGCCCGGATCGGCTGGTACTTCCACTCCCGGCTGTACGGGTCCTGCATCATCCACGAGCAGTAGTTCTCGTAGGTCGCCTCGTCGTAGTTGTCGTACGCCCCGGCCACGCTCTGGCTCGCCGCCGGCGTGTCGTGATCCGCCGGCCGCGCCAGCAGCGTGTAGACCCGGTATTCCTGCTCGGGCGTGAGATCGCTCCCGACCGGGTCGATGTCCGGGTCGTAGTAGGCGTTGTACGCCAGGCCCATCGAGTTCATGTCGCCGGGCACCACCTGGAGCGGGTCGCCGCCGCCGGGATCGGTTACCCACGGCACCTCGACCTGCGAGGCCGCGTCGGTCAGGTAGCGGTAGTTCGAGAGGTAGTCGAGCATGTACAGCGACCACAGGCCGGGACCCGACGGATCGGCGTTGCCATTGCCGTCGTAGTCGGCGCCGGTGGGGTTGTACGGCGGCACGTCGCCCCAGTCGTCGCGGTACCGCTGCAGCGCCTGCGCCACGGCCTTGAGCCGGGTGATGGTCTCGGTCCGGCGACCGGTCATCTCGACCTTGCCGACCGCCCTGACGACGATCGCCAGGGTCATGGTCAACAAAACCACGACCACCAGCATCTCGATCAAGGTGAAGGCTCGCGGACGGCTGGTCATCGGCTTCGCCTCGCGTAGGTGCCAAGCTCCACCAGCCGCTCGGCGGTGATCCCGGCGGTGCCGTCGGTGGCGGTTGCCTCGCGGCCCGCCACGTCCTCGTCGTAGGCCACGCGGACCTGCAGCGAGCGGCCCTCGATGGCGTGGATCAGCGGTCGCGGCGTGGCCCCGGTGTCGGTCGCCACGTTCGGCTCGTCGAGCAGAATGGCGTGGCGTGGCTCGCCGCCGGTGGTGGTCCGGTTGGCCTGGGTGGGGATGACGTGCAACTCGCCGCAGACCAGCCGGCGGGTGGCGCCCACCTCATAGGTCACGGCCACCGTCCGCCCCGCCTCGCTGGGCCGGAACCACAGCTCGCGGTAGGTATTCGCGCCGACCACCGGTCCGGTCGGCGTCTCGACCATCAGGTTCGGCACCGGGTAGTTGCTGTTGAGCTCGATGGCGTCGGCCTCCATCAGGTAGGCCGAGGGCGCGATCGACGGCGCGACCTGCCAGTTGCCGAACCGCCGGTAGTAGACATACAGGTCCTGCAGCCCCGCCAGCGCGTCGAGGGTGGCGCCCGAGTCGATGGGCACGATCCCCTGCCGGGCCAGGCCCGGATCGCCGCTCCAGGCGCTCGCGTCGACGGTGATCACGGCGCCGGTCGACTTGACCACCACCCGCGGCAGGAAGCCCTCGTCGAGGTTGCGGGCGGAAAGCTGGAGCCGGGTCAGGGGCTGGTCGGCGTCGTCGACTATCTGGCCCGAGGCGTTGACCTTGACGGTCATCACCTCGCGCAGGTTGCGCCAGTCGTCGACCACGTACTCGAGCGACAGCGACTCGCCGGCCAGGTTGGGCGAGAAGTACAGGACGCCCGCGGTCGAGGCGCCGCCGCCATAGTTGAAGCGATTGGTGAGATCGTTGTCGACGGTGCCGGAAGAGAGGACCTGCCGCACCTGCACCGATTCGGGAATGACGTTGGTCACCGGCGCCGGGGTCGCCTGCCGGTCGGTCAGCGCCACCTCGTCGTAGGCGGCGCCGGCGGCACTGGTGCCGCCGACGATGACCGGCAGCATCTGCAGCCACTTGACGTTGCCGTAGGCGTCGAGGTAGGCGAAGCGGACCGCGAACACCCGCTGCGCGGCGTCCAGCTCGAACAGCAGCCGGTCCGCCAGCTCGGACCCGGTGAACGGGTCGCGCCCGCCGTCGACCACCGAGAAGACCGCCCGATCACGGTAGTAGCCGCCGACCACCGTCCGCCGCAGCTCGAGCGGGACCACCCGCCGGAACTCGCGGAAGATGGCCACGTCCGGCGCGCCGGAGAGCTGCTCGATGGGCCCGAACAGTGTGTGGTACGGCCGGGCCGCGGGGGTCAGCGTGTCGCTGGTCACCCGCCGGCCGACCAGCACCCGCTCGCCAACCACCAGCCGGTCGTCGGCCAGGACGCGGTTGAACACGGTCGCGTCGGAGCCGAACTTCTGGGCATAGTCGTACGGCCGCGCCCGGTACGAGTTGGTCAGGTTGCGCAGGAAGCCGAACCCCGGGTTGGGGTCGCTGCCGGAGGTGGTGTCGGTGTCGGTCGGCCGGCCGGCCGGCAGGATGTAGTCGGGGAGCCGGTCGGAGTCGACCAGCAGCTCGTTCATCCGGGCTTCGGCCAGGCGGACCGCCTCCTGCCGCTCGCTGGCCTGCGTGATGGTCCCGATCCCACTCGGGAAGATCCGCAGAATCGCCAGGATGCCGATCAAGAAGACCGCCATGGCGATCAGGATCTCGATCAGCGACAGGCCTCGATACCGCCTCATCCAACCAGCCATGGTGCGCTCACCGCCGCCGTCGGTCTAGTTGTACGCCGTCTCTACCTGCGTGCTCCAGGAGAACTGCTGGCGGACCACCTTCTCCGCCTTGCCGTCGACCCGGACGATCAACGAGATCGCCGCGTTGGGGTCGTAATTCTCCTCGTGCTCGCGACAGTAAGTGATGATGGTCTGGCCCGGCGCGTACGGGTTGCTCAGCCGCAGCGCCTTGCGGCCGCCCGAAGTGGTGGCCGTGGTGATCGGCGTGCCCTGCCCCAGCGAGACCGTGCCGGTGCTGGAGTTGGCGTAGCCGAACACGTTGTAGAAATCGTCGTAGCTGCTGGCCGAGCCGTCGCCGCCGACCACCAGGACCAACTCGGTGTCCTGGCCGTTCAGAGCGTTGTCCCCGTCGGTCCCGGTGACCAGGGCCGTGTCCTCATCCTCGTTGGGACAGATCAGGCTTTTCTGATCCTCGAGGTAGCTGGGATAGAGGGCGTTGATGCGGGTCTTGCGGCCGTCGACGTCGGAGGTGTTGTAGGCGGCCGCGGTGTAGGCCTCGTTGTCGTCGAAGTCGGGCAGATCGGTGACGTTGCCCTTGAGCGCGCCCAGCGGGTAGCGCTTGTACTCGTTGCGGTACAGCTTCATGGCCACGGCGATGCCGCTCAGGTTGGCCAGGCACTGCCCCTGCCGCGCCCGGTCCTGGGCCCCGTTGTAGACCGGCAGCACGATGGCGGCCAGGATGGTGATCACCGCGATCACCACCAACAGCTCGATCAACGTAAACGCGTGCAGCGCACCGCGCCGTCGCCTCATCAGACCACTCCTTCCGCGCCGGTCCCATCGCCGCCGCGGTCGCCGTCGGGCCGCCGGGCTCGTCTCCCGACGGCACTTACCACTTTCCCATCCGCTCGCCGGGCTAAACGGCTTCGGCCGACGCATCGGCCGCCGGCTCCGCCTCCTCGGGCGGTCGTTCGCCCAACCGCGTCAACTGCATCCGCCAGCGCACCTCGGCGTCGTACAGCCGGGCCTCGGGCACCACCGCCCGGGGTTCCAGCCGCCACCGTGCCAGCGCCCGCACCGAGGGGGTTGCCCAGGCCTCGGCCGGGCTCCTCCGCAAGACGTCCTGGACCAGCGTGACGAAGTTCTCCTCCGAACGCAGCTTCAGCCGACCGTCGGCGGCCAGGTACTGGTAGTTGAACGTGCCGGCATCGATCCGGTAGTGGCGCGCCGCCACCTCGCCGAACACCAGGTCCAGCAGGTGCTGGCCCCCGCGCCGCTCGTCCTCCTCGTCGATCCGCAGCGTCCGGCCCTCGCCCGGCACCACCGCCGTCAGGTCCTTCGGCGTCTCCGGCTCGTCCGGCCGCACGCAGCCGGCGACCAGCAGCCGCAACGCCAGCCACGGCTCGAGCCGGCGGCGGTTGAGCTGATCCTCGATCTCCAGCCCGTCGTCCAGCACCCGCGCCTTGGTCACCCGGACCGGCCGCGCCGGCAGCGTCAGCTCCGCGTCCGGGACCGCCACCACCGCCACGCCGTCGGCCTTCAGCCGCGCCCCGGCGGCCTGGGCCTGGGCCCCGGTCAGGTGCGTGGCCAGCAGGCCGCGGCCGTGGTGGAGCTGCGCCCGCACGTCCAACGCGGTCCGGCCGGTGACCTCGGCCAGATGCTCGGCCACCCGCAGGAGATCGAACGGACTCTCATCCGCCGCGACCAGGGCGTAGGTGGCCATGGGGTCCGGCTAGGGCGCGACGTCCGCGGCCGGGGCCACGGCGTCGGCGCGTTCCAGCGGGATGCGGATGGTGAACACCGTCCCGACGCCCTGCTCGCTGTCGACGGTGATCTGACCGCTGTGCGCCTCGACCACGTTCTTGACGATCCGCGTGCCCAGCCCGGTCCCACCCGGCTTGGTCGACACCGCGTCCTTGGTGAACAGCTTCTCGCGCACGTGGGGCGGCATCCCGTGGCCGGTGTCGCCGACCTGGATGACCAGGTGCTCGGCCCCGTCGAGGAAGGAGTCCCCGCTGCCGAGCATGGTGTTGACGTACAGCCGGCCGCCCGGCGGCGTCTCGGGAATGGCGTTGTTGATCAGGTTGTAGACGCAGTTGTACATCTGCTTCTGGTCGAGCGGCACCTCGGGCAGGCCCTTGGTCAGCCCGGCCAGGTCGATCCGCAGATCCTGCCGCTCGGCCACCAGCCGCAGCGGGGTGGCCACGTTCTCGACCACGTCGTTGATGTTGGTCGGCTCGAAGGTCGGCTCGGCCACGATCCCCTTGACGCAGTCGGCGATCTCGCGCACCCGGGCCTGGACCTGATCGGCGCCGTCGAGGAACATCTTGACCGCTTCGGGATAGAACTCCCGCATCCCGATGGTCACGTCGTCCAGCTTCTGCGCCTCGGACTCGGACAGCTCGGCCTTCAGCCCGTCGATGTCCTCGTAGAAGCCCTCGAACATGATGTCCAGGGTCTGGGCGCAGACCGAGACCGGGGTGATCATGTTCTTCACGTCGTGGCTGATGTCGCCCATCAGCTTGACCACCACCGCCAATTGCGCCTCCATGAACAGCCGGGCGTTCTCGATGGCGCTGGCGGCCTGGGCCGAGAGAATCATCAGCGTGTCGATGTCGTGCTCGTCGAAGAACCCGCCGCCCTCCTTGTTGAGGATCTGCATCACCCCCACGGGATCGCCGTGGATGCTCTTGAGGGGCACCGTGACCATGTTCTTGGTGGTGTACCCGCTGGCCTTGTCGATCCCCTTGAAGTGGCTCTTGTCCTGAGTCACGTCCTCGGTGATCTTCGGCGTCCCGGTGCGGAAGACCTCACCGGCGATGCCCTGTTGCGGGTCCATCTTCTTGCCGGTCAGGAACTCGGCCGCGTCGCCGACCACGTACTTGAATTCGAGCATCCGGTCGGCATCGTCGTGGAGGAGGATGGATCCCGCGTTGGCGTGGACCGCGACCAGGCACGATTTGAGCGTCTCGCGGAGGATGTCGTCGAGGTCGGTCTTGGACGACAGGGCCGCGGTGATCCGGTGCACCGCTTCGAGCTGGCCGGTCCGCTCCGCGAGATCGTGCCGCAGGCGCTCGAGCTCGGTTTGTTCAGCCGCTGACATGATGGCGTCCTTACCCGGGCAATGTGATCGCTGCTTCGGCGCGCCGGCCGTCAGTCCTCCCACGCGCCCGCCCAGCGGCGCGCCCGAGCATGTCGATCATGCGGTCGGCCGGCCGGCCCTGTCAACGATCCCTGCCGGCGCCTGCCCGATTCTTCGACACCCCGGCGAGCGGGAGGATGCCGCCTTACCCGGATTCGGCCCGGCGGCGCAAACCCTCCTGGATGGCGTCCACGCTCTGCTGCACCTTCTTCAGCACCAGTTTCTGCAGCAGCGGGCCGATCAACGGCACGTCGTAGTCGTAGCGGACGACCAACTCGACCGACGCCCCGTCGCCGTCGGCGGCGAAGGACCACTCGCCCTCGTAGCGGTCGAAGTCCCCTTTGAGCTGGAAAAAGGTGCAGCGGTGCTCGCCGTCGTGCCAGTGATCCTGCTCGGTCCAGCGCAGCTTGCGCCGGAACTCGGGCAGGAGGCCGACCCAGTCGGTCACGGTCTCGTCGCCGGTCGCCACCGCCCGCCGCTCGACCACGGTGATGCTCTCGACGTCGGTGATGTACTCGGCCAGCCCCTCGACATCCTTGGCGGCGGCATAGACGACCTCGAGTGGCGCCGCGATCGACACCCGCCGTGAAACCTCCGGCATCCCGCTCTCCCGGCCCGCGAGGGTACCACGCCGCGCCGCCGCCGGCAACTGGCGGCCGGGCGCGGGCCGCGCTACAATCACCTCAACCGTGGAGCCGGATCATGCCGAGCCGCCGGATGGAGGAGCGTCTGCAGGAGCGGGTGCGTCAGCAGCAGCAACCGCCCGGACAGAAACCGGGGGCGATGGCGCTGATCGTCGCCATCCCGCTCCTGTTCGCCTGCCTCTTCGCCGCCCTGCTGGTGCTCCGCGCGCCGACGGTGCGGACCGGCGACAGGGACAGCGGGCACCGGCACGACGTGAGTCGGGTGCGCACCGGAATGAGCTACCGCGAAGTCCTCCGCGAGGCCGGGCCACCGGTCCGGAGCGACCCGCCCAACGCGCTCGAAGGGGCGCCGCCGGTCGCGGCGGTGTTGTTCTACAAGACCCACGAAGGCGGCGACGTGCGGGTGATCATGACCGGCCCGTCCGTGAGCACGGTCGAGACCGACGCGCCACCCTTCGGGGACGACAAACCACGGCCCTGAGTGGCCTTGCCGCCGCGCTTGCGGTACCATCGGCCCATGAGTTGGTGGCGCGCGGTCAGATCCTTTGTGCGAGACGCCGTACCCGGCGGCCCCAAGCGCCGCCTCGCCGCGGCCGTGGTGCCGATCGAGGCGACTCTCCCGCATCCCGCCGCCGCCGCGCACGTGGCCGCCGCCTGGCAGGCGCTCCGGCGCGGCGACCAGGCCGGCGGTGAGATGGCCGCGCTCGAGGCGCTGGAGGCCGACCCGAGCGACCTCATGGCGTGCTTCGTGCTGGGCCAGGCGCGGCTGCTCCAGGGTCGGTTCGAGAGCGCTCGCGAGGCGTTCGAGCAGGCCGTCGAGGCCGGCGACCCGTTCGGCCTGGCCAGTGCCTGGCGGCGGCGGACCGACGAGCTGATCGCCGAGCAGGCCGAGTTGCGGCCGACGCCATCGGGCCGGCAGGCGATGGAGCTGGAGCGCGCCGCCCGGGCCGCTCTCCGCCGCGGCGATCCGCGGTCCGCCGAGCCGCTGGCGCGAGAGGCGGTGGCGCTCGACCCGACCGACCTCCTGGCGCACTACTACCTCGGTGTGGCCCTCCTGCGCACCGCCCGCCGTGCCGAGGCGCTGCTGGTGTTCGAAGCCGCGCGCGAGTACGACCAGGACATGGGCCTGGTCGACGGCTGGCTCGCCTGCGCCGACCGCCTGGCCGAAGCGCCACAGGACGAGGAGCCCGGGGACGACACGCACTGATCGCGGCCGGTGAGGGCTACCGCGCGGCGACCAGCCAGCTCCGCTCGGTGACCGGCGCGGAGGCGGTGCGGACCGGCGGCAGCGGGCCGCCGACCCAGCCGGTGACCTGGCCGGACCCGACCCGCATCCAGTCGCGCAGGAAGACCTCGTCGGCGGTGCTCAGCGCGTACGCCCCGGCGGTGCCGGCCAGCAGCGCGTCGCGCCAACGCATCCATTCCAGCAGCGACTCGGCCGCGGACAGGTTGGCCCGGTCGATGGCGTTGGCCAGATCGAGGTCGTCGGCGTCCTTCGAGTAGGCCGGCAGCCGGACCACGCTGGTCGAGATCGACTTGCCGTAGAACTTCTCTTCCAGGTCCGGCCGCTCGAGCGACCCGGCGGCGATCAGGAAGTCGGGCATCGGCTCGCTGTAGTCGCGGTACGACCAGAAGTCCTGCGGCGACAGACTGCCGACCTTGGCCATCTTCGCGTACTCGTTCTTGACCGCCGCCAGTTGGCCCACCGCGCCACGGGTGAATAGCCGCCGGAGCTGGATCACCGCCTCGCCGATGAGCATCTCCGGCGCGCGCGGGTCGTAGGCCACGCGATGCTGGTCGCAGTAGGCCATGAACCGGTGCATGCCGCCGATCATCGCCAGATAGTCCGGGACGTAGGCGACCATCAGCGCGACGTTGCGGAAGACCTCTTCCTCGGTGGCGGTGGCCTCCTGCTCGGCCGTGCCCTCGCCCGCGGCCTCGGCCCCGGGCCCGCCGGCCATGGGCACGCCCGCCTCGCCGCCGGGCATGGCGCCCTCGCCGCCCATTCCGCCGGCGGCGGCCTTGCTGCGCTCACTGATCCGCTTGGCCAGCTCGGCGTTGAAGTGCACCTGCTCGGCGAACATGTCCGGCAGCGCGCTCGAGAACGCGGCCAGATCGCTCTGCTGCTTGAACAGATCGCTTTCCTCGCGGGCCGCGGCCAGGTAGTCGTCGCGGGCCTCCTGGGCGAACATCTGCCGCGCCTTGACCGGATCCAGCGACAGCTCGCCGGCCAGCTTGCGGATCTCGTTCTGGCTCACCAGCGTCGCCAGCCGCTGGTCGACCGTGATCTTGGCGTCGGGCGTGCCGGGATCGTTCGGCGCCAGGGCCAGGTAGGCGACCAGGTTCATCACCGCCAGGGTGTCGTTGGGATGCGTCCCCCGGGCTTGCGCGAAGAGCTGGCCCAGCCGCCGATGCGCCCGCCAGTGGGCCGGGTTGTAGTGCACCGCGTTGGAGTACTGATCGACGGCGAACAGCCAGGCATCGGTGGACAGATCCCGCGCCGGGACGGACAGGGTCCGCGCCCAGCCCCGGAACGCCGCCTCGCTCAGCGCCTGAGACTTCATCCCGCGCTGGTAATACTGCTCGGCCAACTGCTCGCGGCTCGGCGCGGCCAGCGCCACCTGCGCCACCGCCGCCAAACCCATCGCCCATCGCCACCGCATCGACTTCTCCGCCAAACCCTTGGAGCCGCCCGGCCGCGCACAGTTGCGCCCTGCCAGTCTAGCCGCCGACCGGCTCCGGAGTCAAATGCCCAATGGGGTCAGGTCTTGCAATCGCACATTTGTGCGATTGCAAGACCTGACCCCAGTCGGGATAAGTCAGTCCGCGATACGGGCGTTATACCCGCGGCTGGGGGCGGCTAACCGGAGGCGTCGTACCAGTCGACCGATTCGGCGCAGCGGCGGAGGTCGCCGCGGTCGAGCTCGCGGGGGCCGATCAGCAGGAGGCGGATCTCGTGCTTCGACCAGAAGAAGACGCCCGGCTTGATCTCGGTCGGGTCGGGCGGCGGCGGGGTGGTGACCCGCCGGCCGGGGGCGGTGATGCCCTGGTTGAGCATGATCACCCGGCCGTCTCGAATGTACTTGACCGCCAGCCGGCGGTGGAACACACCGGTCGGCGGCGGCGGGAAGATCAGGTAGCCTTCCAAAGCGAAGTCGTCGGGGACGTAGCTGGGCTGCAGCACCCGCAAACCGGTCATCTGCCGGACCTTGTCCGGGGAGTCGACCACGATGGGTGGCGCGCCGCGGCCGTCCTGCCCGTCTCCGCCCTTGACCACCTTGACGCCGTCGGGCGGCTGGAAGCGGAAGTCGTCGTCGCCCAGGCCCGGCTGGAAGTTGACCCGGGCAAACTCGCTCTTCCGCCAGACCCGGCCGTGGCTGAGCAGATCCTGCCGCAGGGCGACGTACTCGGTGGAGTCGATCCACACGTCGAGGGTCGGCCCGCGACCGCTCTTCGGGGTAAAGCTGAGATGGAAGGCCGGCCGCTCGGCCACGGTTTCCCGGGCCACCAGCGAGAGCTCGAACCGCTCCCGCAACTTGGTCAGCTCGGTCCGTCGCCGCTGGGCGGCGCCGGCGGCGCGGCTGCCGTAGAGGTAGGCTCGCCGCTCGGCCGGCATGTAGATCACCAGCTTGTGCCCGTCGTCGGTCTGGACGACGCCCTTGAACGGGCCAGGCGCCTGGTAGAAGGTCGACCGCTCCTGACCGGGCCGGACCCGGACTTCGTTGAGCACGCCGACCAGGGTTCCGTCGGCCTGCCGCTCCTGCAGCCGCTCGACGGCGGTGTAGGTGGCTTGGGTGAGCGACTGCAGGTAGGCTTCGAGCACGGACTCGGCGGTTTGCGCGGCAGCGGAGGAGCCGGCCGCGGCCACGAGGATCGCCAGAACCGGGGACAGGCGTCGCACCATCGCCGTCCTAGAACTCGAGGCCAGTCGCGGAATGGGACTCGCCGGTCCCGTCCTGAGCGTGGGTCAGACCCTTCGACGCCTCGACGTAGTAGTCGCGCAGGCACTGCTCGACGAAGGCTTCGTCGTAGACGCTGAGATCGAGCGGGTGGACCCGCGGCTGGGTCAGCAGGCCGGTGCCGACCACCAGCACCACGGCTACCGCCGCCATGGCCAGTCGCGACGGCTGGAAGGCCCGGGCGAGCAGCTCGATGGCCGCCGGCAGCCGCGCCGGTACCGGCTCCTGGCGCACTTCGGCCATGATCGCCGCGACCATCCCGGCCGGCGCCCGGTGCTCGGGCAAGCCGCGCAGGAGCGCCAGCGTACGACGGGTCTCGGTGACTTCGACAGCCAACCTCGGATCGGCGGCCAGCCGCTCCTCGAACGCCGCGCGCTCACGAGGAGTCATGCGACCGTCGAGATACCGGTTCAGCTCGCCGCGCCTGCTCATCGTCTGCCCCAGCCCTTCACGCCTGCTCATGGTAATCTATCTTCGGCTGGATCCGCCGTCATCCGTACATACGGCTGCAACAGATCCTTCAAGGCTGCTCGGGCGTTGAACAGCCTCGACTTGACCGTGCCCAGCGGCACCTGCAGCGCCGCCGCGATCTCCTCGTAGCTCTGGCCCTCGAGATCGTGCATCACGATCACCGCCCGGAGCTTGTCGCTCAGCCGCAGCACGGCGTCGCGGACATGGCGCTGCAGCTCGTCGCCGAGCATCACGCGCTCCGGATTGTCGTGCCAGTCCGGCAGCTCCACTTCGAGCGGGCCATCCTCGGTCTCGAGGGAGCCTTCCACCGACCGCGTCACTTGCGGCCCGCGGCGGTTGCGGCGGTGCCGATCGACGCACAGGTTGGCGGTCACTCGGTACAGCCACGTCTGGAATGACGCATTTCCACGGAAACGGTTCAGTGATCGGTACACCTTCACAAAAACTTCTTGGGTCAGGTCGGCGGCATCGTCGGGGGAGGGGACCATCCGGCAGACGTGGTTGAAGACGCGCTGGTGGTAGCGATGCACGAGTCCTTCGAAGGCCTCGACGTCGCCGTTCTGGACCCGTTCGACGAGTTCCAGGTCAGTCGGTTCCATGCCGTCCCCAGCCGCGTCGCGTCCTCAATCGCCGTGCCGAGCTTCCCGTCCATTGCCATGCCCCAACTCGACCACCGCCAAACGCCTTCCCGCCCAAGACCGTCAGGCGAGTCCGTAATGTCGGTCGATCACCTCCTGCGCGCGGCGCTGCGAACCGCTCAACACCTCGTCCACCGAGACCGGCTCACCGGCCGACGACGACTCTACCAGCGCCCAGGCGGCGGCCAGATCCCGCAGCCCGACCGCCCCTTCGACCTCACCCGGCACACCCGAGCGGATCGACTCCAGCCAGCTATGCGTCTCCAGGCCGAACGGGCAGTGGAGCTGGCGCGGGAAGACGGCGCGTTGGTCCGCTTCCGCGGCCCGAGTGCCGAACCAGGCCACCACGCTCTGATCGTCGGCGCCGTCGGCGCTGATGGTCCCGGCGCGGAGCGTTCCCGTCGAGCCGTGGATGGTCAGCGGGACGGCGGTCTTGGCCCCCCGCAGCGCGGTCGAGAAGCCGATCTGCCCGATGGCGCCCGAGGCGAACGAGAGCTGCGCCTGGACGATGTCGTCGACCGCGCAGGCGATGGTCTCGATCACTTGCCCGTCGCCGTCGAGCCGCCGCCGGCGCGGCTCCAGTTGCCGGGCGGAGGCGTACAGGCCGGTGATCGGCCCGCACAGGTACTCCAACCCGTGGAGCACGTGCACGCCGAAGTCCAGCGCCACCCCGGCGCCGGCCAGCAGCGGATCGTGACGCCAGGGGGTGTCGGCGTGGACCCGGTCCGGCGACCAGGGCGAGCCGAGCCCGAACTGGATGACCGCCTGCGCCTGACCGATGGCGCCGTGCTCGAGGCACCAGCGGGCCATGCGGGTGAGCTCCTTGAACCGCACCACCTCGGCCACGGCGAGTTGTACCCCGCGCGCCGCGGCGGCCTCGACCATGCGGCGGGCGGCGGCCACCGTGATGGCCAGCGGCTTCTCGACGAACACGTGCAGCCCGCGGGCGATGGCCGCCAGCGCCATCTCGTGGTGGCCGGCCACCGGGGTCAGCAGGACCACCGCGTCGAGCTTCAGCTCCGAGTCGTCGAGCATCGTCCGCCAGTCGTCGTAGACGGCCGCGTCAACGTCGTCGTGGATGTCGGAGAGGTACAGGTGCGGGGCGACCATCGGATCGCCAACCAGGCCGTGCAAAGGCGGTCGAGGCTCGGGGCCCTCGTCCTGCTGGCGGTAGCGCAGCGCGTCGTCGAGCCGGCGGGAACACAGCCCGACCAGCCGAAAGTCCCGCTCGCCGTGGTCCCACAGGGACTTGTACCCGTTCAAATGGGCGTCGAGGATCCGGCCGCAGCCGATCAGGCCGATGCGCAGGATGTCGGACATGGTAGGCCGCCTCCGTCGACTGGTGGTTCGACGCCAGGCGGGCGGGACCTTCCGGGGACGGGCACGGACCGGCGCTGAGGGCGGGCGACCACGAGGGTCGCCCCTACGGGCCGGGCGACCACGAGGGTCGCCCCTACGGGCCGGGCGACCACGAGGGTCGCCCCTACGGGTCCTCCGCCAGCCGGCTGAGGTGCCGGGCGAGCGTGGGGATGTCCGCCAACTCGGGCAAGGCGCGGTAGTCGTCAACGGCGGTGGCCGTGTCGTAGTCGACCGCGACGAAGGTCAGGCGGGCGGTGGCGGTGTCGATCAGCGCGTAGCCGGCGCCGAACCCGTCGCGATACGGGCCACCCACCGCCGGGGCGCGGACCCAGCAGCGGATGACGTCGTCCAGCGGCAGGCTCACCCCCGAGGCCAGGCAGACGGCATCCCACTCGGCCCCGTCGCCCGGCACCCGGTAGACGCGCGGCTGGTGATCGTGCCCGCCGATCACCAGCGGCCGGTCGTGGGTCAGGAGCGCCACCAGCCGCGCGGCGAAGCCGGCGTCGTCGAGGTAGTCGAAGTGCTCCGGGCCGAGCGGCCCGCCCGCGGCCGGGAGGTCGAACGGGCTGTGATGGCAGACGGTCAGCGGCCCGACCTCGATTCGTCGCGGCAGCCCGGCCAGCCACGACCGCTCGACCCGCCGGTCGGCCAACAGGGCCTGGTTGACCGCAGTGGCCCGGCGGCGGTCGGCCTGCTCCGGCGGGTCCTCGTACCAGCCCAGACACAGCGCCTCGTGGTTGCCCAAGACGCAGGGGCAGCCGAGGGCCATCACCTGGCGGGTGACGTCCACGGGCCGTGGACCCCAGCCGACCAGGTCGCCGAGGCCGATCACCCGGTCCGGCCGCTCCGCGGCCATGGCCACCAGCACCGCCTGGAGAGCGGGCAGGTTGCCGTGCACGTCGCCGAAGAAGCAGAGCCGCATGGCGCCCGATTCGCCGGATCGGCGCAAGACCTGCGGAGGAGTGGCGGCGCGGCCGGCGGATCAACGCTCGGCCCGATGGGTCGCGACCGAATACGGAGGCGTGTCGTGAAGATCAGCGTGATGCACAGCAACCTGCGCAAGCCGTTCGACGAGGTGCTCCAGATCGCCGGGGAGCTGGAACTGGACGGCCTGCACCTCAACTGCGGCGGCGAGTTCGACGCCCGCACCATCACCGCGTCCGAGCGCAAGGCGGCGCTGAAGAAGATCAGGGACCACGGCCTGGAGATCAGCGCCCTGTGCTGCTGGGGCGGCGGGGTCGATCTGGGCGAGGCCGAGCACCATCCCGAGAACATCGCCTGGGGCAAGAAGCTGCTGGAGATGGCGGTCGACATGGAGTCGCCGATCTGGATGGCGCACGTGGGAGTGATGCCCTGGTCGACCGACGACCCGCGCTGGCAGGCGTTCGTCGACGCCACCGGCGAGCTGGCCCGCTACGGCGAGAAGCTGGGCGCCTGCCTGGCGATGGAGACCGGACCCGAGCCGGCGCGGATCATGCAGCGGCTGATCGAGACCGTCGACAGCCCCGGCCTGCGGGCCAATTACGACCCGGCCAACCTGATCCTCTGGCCGGTGATCCTGATCGAGCGCGGGAAGATGGCCGGCCCGTACGACAAGGACCGGGCCCTGGCCGAGTTCGAGCCGACCGAGGGCGTCCAGCGGCTGGGCAAGTACACGGCCCACACGCACGCCAAGGACGCCTTGGTCCATCCCGACGGCCGGCGCCAGGAAGTTCCGCTGGGCCAGGGCTTCGTCGACTGGCCGCGGTACCTGACGCTGCTCAAGGAAGCCGGCTACGACGGCTACCTGGCGATCGAGCGCGAGACCGGCGAAGATCCGGTCGGCGACATCCGCCGGGCGGCCTCGTTCCTCCGCGAGCAGCTCGCGGCCGTGTCGTAGGAGCACGCCGGTGACCATGCGTGAGCGGATGCTCGCCGTCCTCCGCGGCGAGCCGCACGATCGCATCCCGTTCGTCCAGTATACGGGCTTGGCGGCGCCCGACGACGAGGTCTGGGCGCTGCTCGGCCGCGATCGCTGCGGGCTGCTGCAATGGGTCGCCGCGGCGGTGGTCGACACGCCCCACTGCCGCTTCGAGACCGAGGCTTTCCAGCGCGAGGGGGTCACCGGCTACCGCCGCACGATGCACACCCCGGCCGGCTCGCTGACCGAGGAGAAGCTCCGCGAGCCGACCTTCGGCAGCCATGCCACGCACCGGTTCATGGTCCGCGAGCCGGCCGACTACCGGGTGCTGATCGCCTACTTGCGCGACGCCGAGGTGCGGCCGAACCGCGACGGCGTGGCCGAGGTGATCGCCCGGCTGGGCGACGACGGGCTGCCCCACACCACGGTGCTGCGAACCGCCTACCAGCAGCTCTGGGTGCAGTGGGTCAGCCTCGACGATCTGTGCCTGCACCTGGTCGACGAGCCGGAGCTGATGGCCGAGGTGACCGGCCTCCTGGATGACGTCCAGCGGCGGATCTTCGATGGCGCGGTGGCGCTGGCGCGGGAGCTGCCCATTCCGCACTTCGTCTTCCCCGACAACATCCACGCCCCGGCCATCGGTCAGCGGTACTTCCGCCAGTACTGCCTGCCGCGCTACGCCGAGCTGGCCGAGAGGCTGGACGCCGCCGGGTTGGACATCCCGGTCCACGTCCACCTGGACGGCGACCTCAAACCGCTGTGGAGCGCGCTCGACGAGTCGGTGGTGCGGGGCATCGACTCCCTCTCGCCGCCGCCGGACAACGACACCTCGGTGGCGGACGCGGTGGGACGCTGGCCGGCGATGCGGGTCTTCCCCAACTTCCCCTCGTCGGTCCACCTCCGCTCCGATGAAGGGGTCTACGAGGTGGCGCGGCAACTGCTGTCAGAAGGCGGCGCGAGCGGGCGGTTCTGGATCCAGATTTCGGAGAACGTGCCGCCGTTCGCCTGGCGAACCAGCTATCCGGCCATCTGCCGCGCGATCGACGACTACGGCGCGCCGTAGCCCGCGCGGATAGGTCGTCTGGGGCGTATGGGTCCTATGTGGGCGCTACCGCGCCGCGGCGTGGCGATACAGCGCGTGGGAGGCCGGGCCGCGGACGATCAGCCACGCGGCGATCAACATCGCGACCACGACGCCGTAAGAGGAAGCGGCGCGGAGCGGCCCGGGCAGCGTCACTTCCCCGCAGATCGACGACCCGGCGACTCCGCACGCGGCGGCCAGCGGGATGCCGCCCCAGTGGCACGCTGCCTCGATGAGCACCAACGCCGCAGCCAGAAGCGCTGTCGCCGCGGCGCCGACGAGGATCGCCAGTAGCCGGGTCCCCGCCACCGCCGACGCCGCGACGCCGCACACCGCCGCCGAGCAGACCGTGAACCACAGCCCTGGCACCGCCTGCAGGCCCGGCCAGCGCAAGTCGGCGAACAGGGTCAGGATCAGCAGCCCCGGCAGGGCCTGGCGGAGGATCACCGACAGCTTGCCGCGCAACAGCCCCTGCCCGCCGACGGGCGCGACCAGCAGCCCCGAGAGCGTCCCCTGCTCCTTCTCCTCGACCACGATCTGGCTGGCGCTGACCAGAGTCCGGATGACCAACCCGGCGGCCAGCAGCCACCAGGCGAAGTAGCTGGCGAACATGACGAACGAGGCGGTGCCGCTCAAGGCGCTCCAGTAGATGGCCACCGCCGTGGCGATCAGAATCCCGGCGATCCACTGCCAACGGGCGTGGGGAGTCAGGTGCCGCGGCGCCATCCAGGCCGGGTACCGGGCCCGGTCGAAGGCCTGCAACGGCTCCACCCCGCGCTCGCGCAGCCGTCGCCGGGCGCGCTCCAGCCGCTCCCGCTCGGACGACCGGCCGGCGGTCCGACCGGCCTCGACCACCGCCCGGACCGTCCCCAGGCTGGCCCGTTCCCGCTCACGCTGGGCGATCTTCAGGTAGGCCCAGAAGTCCTCGGCCTTGGACCAGCCAAAGCGGATCGCGGCCACGTTGAAGACCACCGCGCTGAGCAGCCAGACATATCCCTGGGCGCTGAACGCGTTGTGAGCCAAGAGGCCGATGGGCAGGACGAAGCCCAGGTACGGCAGGAACGACCAGAGCAGCATCAGCACCACCGAGACGAACAGCACCACCGAGGTGGGGGCGAGCAGGAAGTCGGCCGCGGCGACCACCACCGAAGCCAGTCCCAGCGCCTGGAGCAGCGACAGGAGCACGACCATCTGGAAGTGGCACCAGTAGAGCAGGCCCGCCCAGGAGCAGTCGAAATCGACGAACCACGCCCAGCGGTAGCACGCCAGGCTGGACAGCAGGCCCACCAGCCAGAGGAGCAGCCCGACCTTCAGCCCGGCCAGGTACCGCGAGACCAGCGCCTCGCGGTAGGTCAGGACCAGCAGCCAGTCGTCGGCCACGTCGGCGGCGATCTGCCGTTTGACCGAAAACACGGTCCACAGGGAGACCAGCACCGACAGCACCACCACCTGCCAGCAGGCGGTGTAGGCCGGCGACGAACTCCCCGAGACCAACGTCGCCAGCCACGGCACCGCCGCGACGATGGCCGCCAGCGCCCAGAAGCTGGCCCCGCGCAGCGTGTGCCGCAGCTCCCACAGCACCAGCCGGCGCCACAACTCGATCTTCATGGCCGACTCCCCGCCCGTCTACTCCTGACACTCCCCGTACGCCCGGCGCAGCGGCTTCAGGCCGCTGGCCAGCCAACCCAGCCATCCGCCCCATCGCGCGCGCCAGGCCAGCGCCGGCGCCAGCTTCGGCCACGGGGCGGCCAGCTTGTCCTCCAGCGCTGCGGGCTCGGCGATCCGCCAGCCGCGCACGAAGTAGGCCACCTCCTGCCGCCGCTCGACCGCCACCACGACCACCGCCATGGCCAACAGCCAAACCATCGCCAATGCGCTCAAGAACGCCGCCAGCGCCCCGCGCGTGTCGGGGGTCATCGAGCGCCAGGCCCAGGCGGTCAAGCCAACCGCCGCCACCATGCTCACCAGCCAAGCCAACCGCCGGTCCGTCCGGCCCGCGCCGACACGCCGGTACCATTGCCCGTCGACCAACAGCGAACGCGAGCGCGGGTGGGCTTCCGCCAGAAAGACCAGGCGCCGCCGAAAGTTTACCCAATGCGACTCGGTTCCATACACCAGACAGCAGCCGATGACCAAACCGAAGAGACTCATCAGCCAGGCATCCTGGACCGCCGACAGCCCGGCCATCACCCCCGCGGCCACCGCCGCGCCGGCGGCGCACACCAAACTCACCCGCTTGCTGTCCTCCAGCCCGCGCAACAGGACGTAGACCACGCTCCACAGCAGCCCGGCCACGAACGCGGCCAGCCACCGCACCGCCGGCCGGAGGAACCGGCCCAGCGCGGCCAGGCCGCCGGCCATCCCGCCGGCCAGACTTCGCGCGCGCTCAGGTACCGTGGCCATCGCCGTCTCCGGTCATCCGCTGCCGCCACTCGTCCTCGATCTCGGCCTGCTCGTCATGCGAATCGTAGGCGATGTCGCCGATCTTCCACTGCTCCGGATCGACCGCCTCGCGGGCCTGGCTGACGTCCCGCCACTCCTGCCGCAGCCGCTCGAAACGGTAGCCGACCTGCCCGCGGTCGTCGGCCTCCGGCTCGCCCTCCCAGACCTCCGCCAGCCGCTTCACCAACGCCGCCATCTGACCCGGCGTGTGGACCAGGTCGCCCGCCTCGCGCCGGTACTGGACCAGCTCGTCGGGCAGCACCACGTCGTCGTCGCGGCCGGCGACGTGCCAGTAGAACACCTTCCTGGCCACCTCCCGGAGTCGGTTGCGGTGCAGCCGCGCCTCGTTCTCCTTGACCATCATGTTCCAGCGGATGAGCGGAATCAGGAAGAACAGGGCGGAAAAAGTGAAGGGGAACAGGCCGAGCACAATCCATCCCGCGACCGAGTTGAGCGCCGCCGGGCCGGCGAAGGTGAAGAAGCCGGACCAGCTCAGGTTGAAGGCGTTGAGCAGGCCGATCACCCAGTTGGCTGCGCTCGAGTTGCGGTTCAGCCGCTCCGGCTGCTCGCGGCGCTCCCAGAACCAGGCCCAGCGCCGCGATTTGGCCTCCTTCGGCGCGCCGGCGGAGACCATCAGCCGGTCGAAGGTGTAGATCAGGCTGCCGTCGTCGGAGACCTCGACGTCGCCGCCGTGGGCGACCATGAGGTGGAGGAGAGTCCGTTCGGCGGCTTCGAGGCTCTCGCCCGTGACGGCGCAGATATCGGCGGCGGTGACCCGCCCCTTCCGGTCGCGCAGGTACGCCAGCAGCTCGCGCTCGCGGGCCAGCGGGTCGGCCGCCGGCCGCTCCTCGCCGAAGACGAACTCGAAGATCTGCACCCAGACCGGCACGCGCCGGCGATCGGCCTTCGGCTTGGCTCGGTACGGAGTCACCCCGGACCGTTGGAACGCCGCCGGCTGCGAGCGGTAGGTCACCGGATCGATGAACCAGAGCAGATCGAGAGGGAAGCAGCCGCAGCCGTCGAGATCCAGGTCGAAGTCGCTGTCCGAGCTCTGGGTGGCCGCCACCATGGCCACCATGGCGGCGATCATGATCACCAGGAAGAGCAGGAAGTAGGTGATCAAGATGACCGAGTAGCCGACCTTGTAGGCGATCTTGAACCACTGCCAGAGAGTCGCCAGGAGCCGGTCCCGAGTGTCCTTCCAGGTCGCCTCGCGGCGGAGTCCGTGGGGGAATGAGTAGAGCAGCTCGCCGTTGGCGTCGACCGCCAGGCGGCCGTTGTACTGGTCCAACAGTTGCCGCAGCGTCAGCTCGGTGCGCTCGGCGGGCAAGCCGGTCTCGGTGACGATGTCGCCCAGGGTGGCCGCGCCCTGGAGCCGGCGCAGGTGGGGCTCCAGCCGCTGCCGAAGCTGCGGCTCGCCGACGTCCTGGGTCTGCAGCTCGGTCGCCATGCCCGGTTACCCGTCCCCGTTCATCCTGCCGACAACCCGTCCACCAAGTGGACCAGTTGGTCGAGCAGGCCGTCCAGCTCGTCGACCACCTGATCCAGGGCCTCGGGCGGCGGGACCAGCGCGCCGGTCTCGATCCGATGCAGTTTGGCCAGCAACAGCGGGTCGAGCCGGTAGGCCAGCGCGACCGCCTCGACCAGCGCCTCGGGCCTGGTCGGGATGTCCTGCCCGGCCAGGTTCAGCAGCCCGCGCCAGGCGCGCGCCAGGCCGGCGAAGGTCCGCGCCACGACCAGCCGCATCGCCTTCGGCCGGTGTCCGTGCCGGGCCACCTCCTGCCGCAGACAGTGGGCCGACCCGCGCAGCTCCTCCTCCAACTGGAGCCGCAACGCCGTCGGCGGGAACTCCAGCCCGGCCAGCAGGTCCTCGCCGTGGACCACCAGGTAGCCGGCCTGCATCTCCAGGAATTCGAGCGGAAACACGTCCAAACTCAGAGCCAGTTCGCCGGCGGCCAGGAACAGCGGCTCGAGCCGCGTCCGGCGGAGTTGGCCGACCGCCGGCGCGGTGGCCCGGAGATCGGCGGCGGTCAGGCCGTCGATGACCACCAGCGCGGTCCGGGCCAGCTCACGCTGATCGGCTTCGAGCCACGGGCCGTAGGCAATCACCGCCCGCAGCCGCTCGCCGTGGACCGGAACGAGCGCTTCGAGCAGTGGCCGCAGCGCGGCCTCGACGGCTGACACCTGTTGACTCTCCGCCATGCGGCTCGACTCCGTTGGGGATCCGCGCCATGCTTATCGCCCGGCGGCGGCTCTCCTCCCGCTTCCGGCGACCGGGCCGGTCTGTTACAATCCGCGCCATGTCCGGCAGACGGTTCCCCTGGCGCGGGTTGGTCCTGGGTCTGGCGTTCGAGATCCCCACCATCTTCTGGGTCGCCTCGTCCGAGGTGACCGCCCGGGTGTTCATCAGCTCCTGGTCGCTGACCATGACCGCGGTGCTGGTGCTCCTGTTCATGCTCGGCTACAACGAGTTGATGGAGCGCTGCCGGCCGGTCTGGAAGCTCACCCGCGTCGATATGCTGGTGGTCTTCATCATGCTCTCCAGCACCTCGGTCATCTACGGCTACGGCCTGCTCCAGATGATGGTGCCGGCGCTGGGCGGCCCGCATTACTGGAAGACCGACCAGAACCATTACGACACGCTGCTCTGGCCGCTGCTCCGCGACTGGTCGGTGATTCGCGATCCCGACGCGCTGAAGGGCCTGTTCGAGGGCTACGCCACCCCGCCCTGGCGGATGTGGCTGCCGCGCTTCCTGTCCTACGGCTTCTTCCTCATGTCGGCGTACGCCGCCACGCTGGGCCTGGGGCTGCTGCTCTCGCACCAGTGGATCGCCAACGAGCGGCTGACCTTCCCCATCTGCGCGTTGCCGCTGGAGATGACCACCGACCGCTGGCCGGTGATGCGCTCGAAGCTGATGTGGCTCGGCTTCGCCATCCCGGCGGTGTTGGAAACGCTGCTGGCGCTGAAGTTCTGGTTCCCGGTGGTGCCGGCGGTGGAGATGAAGCACAAGCTCCATCCCGAGTGGTTCCCGCAACGGCCGTGGACAGTGCTGGCGCCGATGCGCTTCGGCTGGTCGCCGTTCATCGTCGGGCTGGCCTTCGTCGCCTCGACCGAGATCTCGTTCTCGTGCTGGTTCTTCGTGATTTTCAACCTGGCCTTGCGGGTGTTCGGCGTGGTCGCCGGCTGGAGCGATCCCACCGGCGGGCGCGGGGCCAACGACTTCCCGTTCCTCAACGAGACCACCACCGGCGCGTTCCTGGCCTTCGCGCTGGCCAGTCTGTGGATCGGCCGGCGCCATCTGCTGGCGGCGGCCCGGGCGGCGTTGGGCCTGGCCCTGCGGCCCGGGATCGACGACCTGACCGAACCGGAACGGCGCCTCTACCGGGTCGCCTTCGGATTGTGGCTGGGCGGCTCGCTGGGCGTGCTGGCGTTCTGTGTGCAACTCGGGATGAAGTGGCCGGCGGTGATCGGGCTGTTCACCCTGTACTTCCTGGTGGTGCTGACCCTGGCCCGGCTGCGCGCCGAGGCGGGCCCGGCCTGGGCCTTCGGACCGGACCGCCGGCCGCACGATCTGCTGGTCTGGCTGCTCGGCAACGGCTCGTTCACCCCCCAGACACTGATGGCCCTGGCCCAGATGGGCTGGTTCTTCAACGACGTGCGCTTCGCCACGCTCCCCAGCTACCTGGAGAGCCTCAAGATCGGCCACGACGGCGGGCTGCGGCGGCGGCATCTGGTGGTCATCATCGGCGTGGCCACGCTGACCGCGGTGGTCTTCGGGATGATCGCCGTGACCCGGCAGTTCTACGATCTGGGCGCGGCCACGGCCAAGGTCTACGGCGCGGGGCGCGGCAGCTCCCAGCAGGTCGGCAACCTGGCGGCGCTGTGGCTGACCATCGTCCAGGGCCCGGACTGGCAGCGGATCTCGATGATGGGTGTGGGTGCGGCGACGGTGACCCTGCTCCAGGTGCTGCGGCAGCGGGTCCTGTGGTGGCCGTTCCACCCCGTCGGGTATGTCATGGCCCACACCGGCGCCGGGTACAGCTTCGTCTGCCACTACTTCATCGCCTGGGCGGCCAAGTCGTTCATCCTCCGCTCGGGCGGGATGAAGCTCTACCGCCAGTCGCTCCCGTTCGTGATCGGGATGATCCTGGGGGACATCGCCACCCAGACGCTGTGGTCGCTGATCGCGTCATTGGCCGGGTGGGAGATGTACCAGTTCATCTCGTAGGGGATGCGGGCGGGACACCGGCGAACCCGGACGGGCACGGACCACGCCCAGACCGTGCCTATCCTTCCGCCCAGAGGTCGTTCTCGGTGGCGCGACGGAAGATGGCTTCGAAGGCCGGGCGGGTGGCGGAGCAGGCGTCGATGGCGGGCCCGTTGACGGCCCGGCTCATCGCCTCGGTGACGCCGTGCTCGCGCCAGGCTCGGCCGCCGGCAAAGCAGTTCTGGGCCATCGCCTGGAGCCGGTCCATGGCCTTGGCGAAGCGCGCCTCCGGCGTCTCGGCGGCCTCGAACTCGCGCCAGCAGCCGTCGACGAACCGGCCCAGGTCGTCGGGCAGCAGACCGAACAGCTCGGTCGCCGCGGCTGCTTCCCGTTGCTGCTGCGCCAGCCGGCCCGCCACGTCGTAGACGTTGGTGTCGCCGGCGAGGATCTCGACCAGGTCATGGCACAGGACCAGCTCGATCACCCGGCCGCTGTCCACCTGGACCTTCAGCTCGCGCTGCATCAGCAGGCAGAACACGGCCAGGTGCCAGGAATGCTCGGCGCTGTTCTCGTGCCGGCTGTGGTCGGTCAGCCAGGCGCTGCGGGAAACCGATTTCAGCTTGTCGCAGGTCTCCAGGAACTCGAACACCCGTGCCAGCGAAGTGGCTTCGCTCATCGCGCCACGCTTTCGGCGGCGGCCACTTCCGCCTCGATCCGCGCGCGGTAATCGGCCATCTCGATCACCTGTCCGGTGTGCCGCGATTCCTCGGCCGCGAAGGCGATCAGGTGCGACTCCAGCGAGGCGCGGGCGGTGGTCAGGACCGTCCTGCCCGGATCGCGGAGCGTCTTGACGAAGTCGCCCATCAGCCCGGTGTCCCCGCCGCCGTGGCCGCCGGCGGCCTGATCGACGGCGACCTCCTCGACCTGGCTGGGGTGGTACCGGTGCAGCTCCAGGCGCGGCCCGTGCTCGTGCCCGCGCAGCGTGCCGTGGCTCCCTCCGTAACGCACCGTGCGGTGGTTCTCGTGGCTCAGCCCGTGCATACAGAAGGCCACGGTCACCTCGCCGCCGAACTCCAGGTTGATCACCTGGTGGTCGACCACGTCGTTGTCGCAGTGGTAGACGCATCGGCCGTACGGCCCGGTTTCGAGCGCGGCGCGCCGGGCGGCGGCGGTCTGCTCCAGACAGATCACGTCGCGCGGCCAGCCCGGCGTGTCGTTGACGTATTGCCGCACCGCGCTGTACGGACAGTCGGGCTCGATCCGGCAGTCGAGGCAGCGCTCGCCGGCGCCTTCGGGAGCGGACTCCGGCCGGAAGTGGGTCAGGTGCCCGAAGCTGTGCAGCCGGCGGCACGGCCCGAGCTGCCAGACCAGCAGATCCAGATCGTGGCAGCACTTGGCCAGGATCATCGGCGAGCTGGCGGCCTCATTGCCCCAGTTGCCTCGAACGAAGCTGTGCGCCTGGTGCCAGAAGGCCACGCCTTCGGTGTGCATGACCTGACCGAGCTGACCCAACTGCCCCGAGTCGAGGACTCCCTGGATCGCCCGCCAGAACGGCGCGTAGCGCAGGACGTGGCAGACCTGGAGTTGTCGGCCGGCCCGCTCGGCGGCGCGGACCATGCGCGCGCAGTCGTGCGGGGAGGTGGCCATCGGCTTCTCGCACAGCACGTGGTATCCGGCCGCCAGCGCGGCCAGCGTGCTGGGCACGTGCAGCCGGTCCATGGTGGCGTTGATCAGCCCGTCGGCCAGTTGGCCCTCGGCGAGCAGCTCCTCCCAGCGCGCGTAGCGCCGCTCGGGCGGGATGCCGTGGGCCTCGCCGGCCCGCTCGCGCCGGCCCTCGTCCGGCTCGGCCACGGCCACGATCCGCAGCTCGTCGGGATGCTGCCGGGCATAGGCACCCAACGCCCCGAACCCGCGCGATCCCGCGCCTAGCAGGACCGCCTCGACCACCGACTTCATCGCCTGATCCTCTCGCGGCTACGGCATGACCACTCCGATGGTCAGCAACAGGTTGGCATAGATCCGCTGGTCGCCGGTGGCGATGGTCAAGGCCACGTCATCCGCGCCGGCGGCCTCGTAGAAGGCGAACCGCTCGATCCGCTCGAAGTCCTTGGCGTACCCGGCCCCGACCAGAAGCTGGCGGAACTCCTGCCACACCGGCGGGTCGCCCTTCAGCGCGTACGGGCCGGTAGTCAGGTACTGCATGACGGCGGCGTTCTCGACCGGGATGGCGGTCAACAGCGCGTGCAGCACGTCGGTGGTGCTGACCACGCCCGGGGAGAGGTTCAAACTGACCAGCTCGGCCAGCGGCCCGAGCTTGGTCGAGTAGGGATAGTTCCCGTCGGCAATCAGGATCTTCGACCCATGCCCGCACCGGCCCAGGGTCTCGAGCACTTGCGGGTGGATCAACTGGCCCTTCAACATGATCGGCTCCTCGCGCCACAGGATACCAGACGGGCGGGGAAGGTGGCCGAGAGGAATCCGCGTATCGTCCGGCAGGAGGCGGTCCGTGCGCAAAGGCAAGAAGGGGAAGAGCAGCCCGGGTCGGCAGCCGCGGCGACTGTTGGGCGAAGACCGGCCGCCGGCCTATCTGTTCGACGTCGACGCGCTGCCGGAAGACGTGGCCCCGCGCGATCCGGAGCCCAGTTTGGGCAGGTCACCACGGAGCGGCTCGCGGCGAGGTCCGGACTCGTTCGATGACGAGGCCATTCGCCACGGCCGCTACGAGCTGGAGCAGCAGTTGTGGAAGTTGGCCGGCGACGATCGCACTGAGGGACAACGGCGCGCCAGCGACTTGATCCACGAAGCCTGGCTGGAAGAGCACGAGCGACCGCGTCGCGCCCAGCGGCTGGCCCAGCAGGCCTTGGCGGCCGATCCAGACTGTGCCGACGCGCTGGTGCTGCTGGCCCGGCTGGAAAGCGAAAGCCCCAAGGAGTTGGTCAAGCGGGTCGGTCACGCGCTGACCGTCGCCGAGCGCGCCCTGGGCAAGGAGCTGTTCCGCGAGGCCAAAGGGCAGTTCTGGGGCGTGCTGGAGACGCGGCCGTACATGCGGACGCGGCAGTACCTCGCCGGGCTGTTGCAGGAGGACGGCCGGAGCGACGAAGCCATCCGGCACCTCGAGGCGATGCTGGACCTGAACGAGGATGACAACCTCGGGGTGCGCTATACGCTCCTGGGCCTCTACCTGGAACGCCGCCGGCTCCCCAAGGCGCGCGATCTGCTCCGCCGGTTTCCCGACGAGTGCATGGCCACCTGGGCTTGGGGGAAGGTGATCGAGCGCCACCTGTCCGGAGATCTTCCCGGCGCCGAGACCGCTCTGGAACAGGCCATCGAAGTCAATCCGTTCGTCTTGCAGCTCGTTGCCGACCCTGTCCGGCTGCTGGATTTGGAGCCGCCCGCCGCGTACACCCTCGGCAGCGAAGAAGAAGCCGCGATCGCCGCGGTGCAACTGATGAAGGCGCTGTTGGCGCATCCCGCGACGTTGGGGTGGCTGTTGGAGCAATGCCTCCTCAGGTTGCCGGAGCCGAGCGAAGACCCCAGAGACGACGTGGAGGAGCACTGGCTGGCCCGGTACGACGAGATCGTCGCCCTGACCGACGCCTACTGCCACGCGCACCTCGACGACGAGTACCGCGATCTGGCCCGCGAGATGACCATGCTGCTCTGCCAGGACGGCACGCCGGGGCGGAGCGGCAAGGCCGCCGGCTGGGCCGCCGGGGTGATCGCCGCCCTGGTCTGGGTGAACATCGTCGAGACGGACCAGGGGCCGCTGACGCAGAAGCTCATCGGCGAGGCGTTCGGGGTCTCCGTCAGCACCGTCGCCAAGCGATTGAGCGAGCTCCGCGACGGCCTGGGGCTGCAGTGGCTGGACCCCGAGTGGACCGTGGCCAGCGGACTCGCCGCCAATCCCATGGTCTGGCTGCACGAGGTCAACGGCCTGGTCATCGACCTCCGCTTCGCCCCGCGCGAGCTCCAGGAACAGGCCTTCGCCGACGGCCTGATCCCCTGGATCCCGGCGGACCAGGAGGGGCCGGACGCGTAGCGGAGACCACCATGCGGCGGCTTGCCTGCCTGACTTTGCTGGCCCTCGGCGCCGCCGGCGCGGAGGAGGCCATGGACCGGAGCTATCAGCACCCCGGCGTCGAGCACCATCTGCCGGTGTTCTACGAGCGGCTGTCGGCGCGGCTGACCTTCCCCTGGTCGTGGCTGTCCGGCCGGTTTCAGGACTTCGGCGCCTGGCGCCAGGAGACGCGCCGACGGGCCATGGACCGCTGGCTGACGCCGCCGCCGGTGGCTGAGTTCGCGCCGGTAGTGCTGGCGGAGGAGGACCGCGGCGCCTACGTGGCGCGGAAGCTGGCGCTGAACTTGACCGGCGACAGCCGGGTGGCGGCGTTGATGACCGTCCCCAAGTCGCCCGGCCCGCACGCGGCCGTGCTGCTGCTCCACGACCACGGCGCGCGGTTCGACATCGGCAAGGAGAAGGTCATCCGCCCGCTGGCGGGTGAGCGCCTGGAATCGGCCACCGAGTGGGTCAACACCTGCTACGGCGGACGGTGGCTGGGCGACGAGCTGGCCCGGCGCGGGTACGTCTGTCTGGCCACCGACATGCTCAACTGGTCGGACCGCGGCGGCGGCGGGTACGAGGGCCAGCAGGCGCTGGCCGGGAACCTGTTCCAACTCGGGACCTCGTTCGCCGGGCTGATCGCCTGGGAAGACCACCGCGCCGCCGAGTTCCTGGCGACCCGGCCGGAGGTGGACCCGGAGCGGGTCGCGGCGATGGGGCTGTCGGTCGGCTCGTACCGCACCTGGCAGCTCGCCGCCACCTGCGACCGGATCGCCGCCGGCGCGGCCATCTGCTGGATGGCCACGGTCCAGGCGTTGCAGGTGCCGGGCCAGAACCAGACCGGCGGCCAGTCGGCCTTCACCATGATCCATCCCGGCCTGCTGGCCGAGCTGGACTACCCCGACCTCGCCAGCCTGGCCTGCCCCAAGCCGATGCTGTTCTACAACGGCACCCAGGACAAGCTGTTCCCGGTCCCCTCGGTGGAGTCGGCCTACGCCAAGCTGCGCCGGGTGTGGGACTCCCAAGGCGCCGGCGACAAGCTGGAGACCCGACTCTGGGACGTCCCCCACGTCTTCGACGCCGCCATGCAAGAGGCCGCCTTCGCCTGGCTGGCGCGCTGGGTACGACCGAATCCACAGATGCGCACAGATTGACACAGATAGCCGGGACTCCGGCGCCCGGCACCAGAAAGCTCTGCCGACAGCTTGGGTATGCTCCAGACTCGGAGGCCCACGGGTGAGCGACTACCACATCAATATCTTCTACAGCGACGAGGATGCCGGGTACATCGCGGACATCCCGGACCTGCCGACATGCTCGGCTTTCGGCCAGACTCCGGCGGAGGCGTTGCAGGCGGTCGAGGACGCCAGAGACGCCTGGCTGGCGGCGGCCCGCGAACTCGGCCGACCCATTCCCGAGCCGCGCTACCGACCCGCGATCTACGTCGCTTGAATGCGACTATCTATGGCCATCCGCGCGCATCTGTGGATCCGGCGCGGCGAAGCCGATGTCGGTCAGCACCGGCAGGTGGTCCGAGCCGACGAACGGGCCGACGGTGGTGCCCTCGGCCTGGAGATGAAGCGAAGTGAGGATGTGGTCGATGGGGATGCGCAGGCGGGGCAGGCCGTAGGGAAAGGTGGGCTGGTAGCCCTCGCGCGCCTCGCGCAGCCCGGTCCGGTCGACAAAGTCGGTGTAGGCCGGCGACCACATGGTGGTGTTGAAGTCCCCGCAGACCACCACCGGCCCGGGCAGGCGTGCGACGTACTCGGCCAGGCCGGCGAGCTGCAGGTTCCGGGCCCGCCACATCGGCTCCGCGCCAGGCGGTGGCGGGTGGATGCCGACCAGCGTGACGGCTGTGTCGGCGAACCTGACGGTGGTGGTCAAGGTGCCCGAGCCGGCGGGGACGAGCCACTCGAACCGTGACTCGGCGAGTGGCCAGCGACTGAACACCGCCGCTCCGAAGGCACCGCCGTAAGGGTAGTCGGCGACGTAGGGGTAGCGTTCCCGCAGCGGCGCCAAGGCGGGGACCAGCAGGTCCCCGTACTCGCACAGGAAGAGCACGTCCGGCCGCAGCTCACGGACCGCTTTGAGGAGCAGCTCCGGCCGTCGGTTGTGACGGCTGATGTTGGAGGTCATCAGCCGGAAGGTCGGCCCGACGGGTCGCCCGCGCGGGTGGGAGAGCGCGATCTGTCCCACGAGCGCTCCGTTGTACAGCAGGCACAGCGCGGCGAGGGCTATCCAGCCGCGGCGCCTGGCCGCAACGTAGACCAGCAACAACGCGACCGACAGCCACAGGTAGGGCACCCGGAAGTGGCACAGCAGCTCGGCCGGCCAGCACCAGCGCGCGGCGAGCCCGCTCAGCGTGGCCAGCACCAGACCGATAGCCAGGAGGTGGACCGGATACAACAGACAGCCGCGGCGCGGTTGGTCGGGCATCGTGGCCCATGGTTTGCCGCCCGCCAGGCTACTCCTCCGGCCACTCGTCCAGCGCCGCCTCGAGGGCGGCCACCGCTTCGGTCTCGGCCTCTCGGGCCAGGGCAAGCTGGGCCGCGCCGCGGGCCAGGCACTCGCCGTCGAGCGGCTTCTGGTCGAACGAGAAGGGGAACAGCCTGGCCACCTCGCCCATCGCCCCGGCGGCCCGGCCGTAAACCGTCACGGCGTGTCCGAGGGTCTCCGCCAGGGCCGGCTGCCGCGCCGCCACGCGCTCCAGGAAGCCCCGGGCGTGGGCCCGGCCGGCGGCGTAGCACTGGGCATTGTAGCGCGGTCCGAAGCCGTGCGGCCGGCCTTCACACAGGGCGTCGATCCAGGCGTCGTAGGCGGCCAGTCCCAGCGTGTAGACCTCTGCCGGACGCCACTTCCAGCCGCTGCCGCGCAGCAGCCCCACGGCGTGGGCCACCGCCCACCGGTCGCCGGACTCGGGCGTCGCGCCGGTGGTCTCGCGAAAGAACGCGGCATAGAGCCCGCCCGGCGCGTCGAGTTGATCGAGCGGAATGGGCGGCTGCTCCTGCCCGATGGTCTCGCGGAACGAGCGGACCCTGTAGCAGCCGTCGGCCACGCCGATCACCGCGGCGAACTCCGGCGCGTAGGCGCCGTTGAGCACGCACGGCCGGCCCGCGCCGATCTCCTCGGCGACCAGCTCGAACAGCCGCTGGCAGTCGGCCGCCGTCGCCTCGTGACCGGGGCCGTGGTGCTCGGCGGCGTCGCGGCCGAGGTAGCGGATGCCCGGCAGCAGCTCGCGCCAGTCGAACACCGTGGGTCCCGAGGGGCAGAGCTCCTGGTGGATCGACAGCACGAAGGCATACCCGCTGAAGCCGGCCACGTCGGTCAGGTCACAGCGGGCGCCGAGGGCGCGCAGACAACTGGTCGCGGCCCCGACCCAGCTCAGCCAACAGGGGTACCACTCGACCGCCACCCGCACTTCGGCCCGGACGGACAGCGCGTTCACGGTGTTCTCCGGCGTGCCCCCTAGCCAGTCTTCGCCCGCGCCCTCACCACTCCTCCTCGGGTCCGCCGGAACAGCTCCACAGAGGCGCGCAGATGCACACAGGAGAGGCAAAGGCCGCGCGCCCGAGCCGGCGGCGCGGCCGTTCTATCTGTGCCAACCGGTGCGCCTCTGTGGATCGGTCAGAGCGCGCCGGTGTTGATCTGCTCCTGGCGGCAGCGGGCGACGAAGCGGCGGTAGACGGTGGTGGCGAAGGTGTCGATGGGGACCGCCGCGGCCGCCGCGTCCGGCTCGCGGATCTCCATCAGGTCGAGCGGCCGCAGCTTGGCCAGGGAGCGGATCAGCCAACCGTTCTCGGTCCGCACCAGGCGCAGGTCGGTGGCGCGGAGCCCGCGGCTGAGCGCCCGGTTGATGGCCAGCGCGGCGTCGGCGGCCCGATCCTCCGGGGTCGCCTTGGCGATGCCGGCGACCACCGTCATCAGCGGCACATCGCCCAGCATCAGCTCGACGGTGGCCGGCTGGCCCTCGCCGCCCGGCGTGGCGCGGACCCCGGCGGTCAGGGCATTGGTCACCGCCCGCCGGTCGACGGGCAGGCCCAGGGCGCGGATCTGCTTCTCCAATGAGGCGGCCCGCTCGTCCGACCAAGGGTGTGTCTGGAAGGCGCCCAGATCGACGGCGTTGGGCCGGCTGCGGTAGAGGCGGAACAGCCGCTCGAAACAGGTGATCATGCCGACCGGGTTGTAACCGGCGCGGTAGGTGTAGAAGCAGCCGGCGTAGTCCGCCTGGGCCTCGTCCTCGACGCTGTGGCCGTTGAGCAGGGCGAGGTGGACCCACTGCACGATGCCCGCCACGTGGGCCACGTTGAGGCCCATGAACGCGGCGGCGATCAAGGCCAGGATCTGCTGGGTGTTGTACCGCTGCACCTTGCGCACCTGCTCGCGCAGGTGATGGAACATGGTGTGCGCCACCTCGTGGCCGAGGATCCCGGCCAACTCGTCGTCGCTCTGGCAAAACTCGATCATCGCGCGAGTGACGTAGATGTTGCCGCCCCAGGCGCTGAAGGCGTTGATCTCGTCGCTGTCGAGGATGCGGAAGGTGAAGGTCAGCTCGTCGCTTTTCTTGGCGTCGGCGGGTTTGTCCAAGCGGACCTGCCGCGGCCCCAGACCCATCGCCGAGGTGATGACCCGGTGGCCCATCAACTCGACTCGGTGCTGGAGCACGGGATCGTGCACCAAGCCCATCTCCTTGTTGTAGAAGGCGATCACCTCCTCGCCGTTGCGCCGCTCCTCGGACAGATCGTACCCGCGCTCGCCGAGGTCTACGTCGAGCCGGATGTCCGGCAGGCTGGCGTCCGGCCGCAGCTCGGTCGGGACGACGACGTCCTTGGCGGCGGCGCCACCCAGGCAGAGGAGCATGGTCACAGCGAGGACCCGACGGTGACTGCGCGCGATGGGCATCAGCTTCTCATCGACCATTCTATAGAGTCAAAAAGTTGCGCCGACGGCGCGGCGGTTCCCGCCGTCGGCCTGACGACGGCGCTTGACGCTCCGATGGGCCCAACCCTAGAATGGCGCATCATGCGGTTGCCGCTACCCAAGAAACGACCACCGGCGACGGTTGGTGCCCGATTGACCCGGCTGCGCGAGGCCGGCCGGGCCACCGCCGACGACACCGGTACCCCTTCGCCGCTGCGGCGGCGGTACCTGGCGTTGTACACCGCCGTGGCCCTGCTGGCCATCGGCGCAGCCGCCGCGACGGTCTTGGCGCAGCTCGCCGCGCCGCCGCCGGCGCTGGCGCGGACTCGGATGGGGAACGGGCTCCCGGTGCGGCTGGTGGCCGTCACCGCCGGGCCGCGGCAGGAGTATGCCTACCAGCCGGACCGGGTGATCGCCCGTCGGGCCCTGGCTGCCCTGGGCGCGCGGTTCGGCGACCAGCCGATTCGGGTCGTCGCCGAGGTGCCCGCGGAGGCGCTGACCGTCTGGCTGTGGATCGGCCAGCCGGGCGCCCGTGTGGCCTGGGCCGCGGCCGACGACGGGCGGGGGCACGGGTACGCCAACGGCCCGTTGGGTGAGCCGTTGACCAGCCAGGTGGCCGACTGGGGTCGCGCCACGCTGGCCTGGGTGGCCTTGACCAACTACGACCGGACCGCCGACCGGATGACCTTCCGGGTCGGCCTGGCCGGGCACGGCGACGAGGTCCGGTTCACCGTCCAGGGCCCGCGCGAGCCGCCCCGGCCGTGGGTGGCCGGCGAGGATTACCCGCTCTCGGGGGGAGGGCAGATGGCCGAGCTCCGACTGTGGTCCCTGCGGCCGGCCGATCCGGCGCGGATGACCGACCTGCTCTCGCTGGACAAGGTCGAGGCCAGCGCCGATCGCTTGCTGCTGGCCGACGTCGACGTGCGCGACCGCGCCAGCGCCGCGCAGCCCGGACTGTGGTCCATCGCGCTCGAGGAGGCGCTCACCGATCACGGGGAACGGTTGACTTCCGCCGCCGATCGCGCTGGGTTGTTCTGGCTGACCAACGCCCGGAAGCCGGAGGGGTTCTCGGCCGTCAGCCTCCACCTCACCGCGCGCAAGTGGGTCCGCGACCGGGGGGTGCTGGTCTTTCGCGGTCTCAAGGTACCGGTCAAGTCCGGAGAGACGGAACGGTGGGATCAGGCGGCCGACGAGCCGTTCCCCGACGGCGTGTTCACCGCCGTGCGCGGCGAGCGGGTGGGGGAGCGGACCTTGCGGGTGACCTTCGACGGCCGCGCTCCCGGCGGCTCCGAACTCCTCTCGATGACCTTCGCCGAAGGGCTGGACCAGGCCGGCTACTCGGTCCGGCCGCCCGGCGACCGGGACCTGGCGCCCAAGGAGTCGCGCAGCTCGCCGGACCGGACCACCTGGCGGTACGCCGTCGACCTGACCCTGGGCCCGCGGAGCCAGGCCGTGGCGTTGGCCTTCCGCCTGCTCTACCGGCGGGTCAGCGCGCGAACCGAGGCGACGCTGATCGGCCGGGTGCAGCCGCCGCTCGGGCCGGGCGACCGCGCCGGGCTGGGCGTATTGCTCGACCCGCGCCAGGGGCCGGACGGGACCGACACGCTGAGCGTGGTCCGACTGGTTCCGGGCACCCGCGCGGCGCAGTCGGCGCTGCGGCCCGGCGACGACATCGAGCGCGTCGACGGGCTCCCTGCGGCGCTGCTGCCGCGGCTCCTGCTGCGGCACAAGCCGGGCGATCAGGTGGTCCTGTCCGTCCGCCGCGACGGCCGGCCGGCCCAGTTGCGGGTCGGACTCGACCCGACCGAGGGTTAGACAGGATCCCCGGACAGGGCTGCGAAAACGCCGGGCCCGAACGACGCTGGCGGAAGGATTGCGATGGAGCTGCCGTTGATCGGCCATCTTCCGGGCACCGTGGTGACCCGCTCACCCGAGCCGGAACGGGTCTACCTGTCCAATCCCGACTGGACCATCGACTCGCGCGGGCCGTTGCTCTTGTGGGACACCTTCGGCGGCGAGTTCTCGGTCAACCTGGCCCGGCCGGGCGAGTCCGGGTGGGAGTCCGAGCTGCGCATCGACGGGGTGATGCACGCGCACCTGATTCATCTTCCGGAGCGCGACCTGTCGCTGGTGCTGGGCGTCCACCAGGGCGGCCGGCCGCGGAGCATCGAGCTCTGGTACCGCGACGGCGAGGACCCATGGCGCGGGCCGATCGAGCTCTTCGGCGGCGCCGACTTTCACGCCGGGAGCACGCCCTGGGCGATCTGGGGCGACCGGCTCCTGGTCCCGTTCGAGGTCCAACAGACCGGGCATTGGGGCAGTTACCAGTACGGCTGCGTCCACGCCCCGCTGGCGGCCGATCTGCGCCGGCCCGGGAGTTGGACGCTGGCGCTGGCGCGGGTGCCCTGGACCGCTTTCCCCGACGCCGCCGATTGCGGGGCGTTGGAGGGCAACCTGGTCGTGGCGCCCGACGGGGAGCTGTACAACTTTCTCCGCCTGCCGGCTCAAAGCCGCCTGGGCCGGGCGCGCTGGAACGGCTGCGGGTGGGACTGGCTGGGCCTGGTCCAAGGCGTCCACAACCAGAGCAAGCCGGAGGTTTTCTCGGGTCCCGGCGGCTGGTACTTGCTGGCCAACGGCTGGCCGGACCGGTCCGCCAGCGGAGTCGCCCACGCGCAGCGCAATACCCTCTGCCTGTGGCAGGCGACCGAGCCGGATCTGTCGCGCTGGCGGCTGCTGCGGGTGATCGCCTCGGATCACGACCCGCGCCATGCCTTCAGCTATGCCGCGGCGGTGGTGGCCGACGACCGGCTGCTGGTGGCCGAGCGGCACGGCGATGACCAGACCCACAGCTTCCACGACACCAACGCGGTGGTGGTGCGGGAGCGGGCCGGGTTCGCCGGCTGGGTCGAAGAGCCGGCCCTGGTGCCCTACGGCAGCGACGCCATGGACGAGGCCGGGCAGTGGGTCAAGGCCAACGCTCAGGACGGGTTGCTGCTGTCCCACCTGGACGGTGCCAGCTATCCGTTGCAGTTGACCTGCAGCGTGCGGCTGGAGGCCCCGCCGGCCGAGGTCGGCGTGCTCGATCTGCTGGGCTTCGCCACCTGCGACCTGGTCCTCATCGCCGGGGTGCAGTTGGTCGATCAGGGCCGGGGGCCGGAGCTGGCCTTCTCGACCGGCGGCCGGCGGGTGACGCTGCGCGAGCGGGTGGCGGCCGGCGACGAGCTCGACCTGCGGCTGACCCTCCTCTCCCCGGTCCGGGCCGAAGCCCAGGTGGACCAGGACACGCCGGTCCGGGCCCGGACTCATCTGGCCTCCGACCCGACCCTGGCCGGCATCCTGCCGCGGGCCGATCGGCCCTCGGCCGACCTCGGCCGGGTGGTGGTCACCCGCCGTCCGGCGCTGGCCGCCGGCGACGAGGCGGCCGTCTCGCCCGAGATTCCCGGCGCCCTGATCCTGGCCGACGGCCGCGGCGTGACTCGTGCCCTGCCGGGCAACCTCCCGGCGCCGGTGGACAACCTGGTGACCGACGGCCCGCTGGTCAGCGGCGGGCACCCGCAGTTCCTCGAGCCTTGGGCCGGCGGGCTGATGGCCGGGCCGGACCAGGCGGCGCTGTGGTCGCCGCTGGACGCCGTGCCGGGGTCGTTCAGCTTCGGCGGTGCGGTGCGGGTGATGGACACCGGCGAGTGGACCTGTGTCCTGGCCGCCTTCGGGCAGCGCACGCCCGAGGCCTCGCTCCGTCGCGACGCGCCCTATCTGGCGCTGTTGCTGGTGTCCGGGAAGGACGCCGGAGCGCGTCTCGCGGTGGCCTGGCGGACCGACGGCGACCCGCAGATGGTGCTGGCCTCGGAGGCGGTCAAGCCGTGGCTGACCTACGCCCTGACCGCCGCCAGCGGCGCCGACGGTCTGGCGGTCAAGGTCTACGCCGGCGAGACCGACGAGGGCGCCACACTGGTCAGCGAGTTGACCGTGCCCGCCGAGGCGGTGGCCGGGGCGCGGCACTGGCTGGCCCTGATCGGCCGCCGCGGTGGTGAGGTACGCGGCTTCGGCGGCGTGTTCCTGAGCGACCAAGCGCTTGACGCCGCGGTGGTGGAGGCCATCGCCCAGGCCGGGTTCGTGACCCGCATGGACACCTGGCCGCACCGCCGGCCGACCTGTGCCGACGCGCTGCCGTCCGAGCCGTCCCCGGCGCCGGCGGATCCGGCGCCGGGGACGGGAGGGTGACATGGCCGGGTGGCTGCTGCTGGCGCTGATCGGCGCCGCCGACTCCGCGCCGCTGTTCGAGGCCGACTTCGGCCAGCTCGACGGGTGGCGGCTGGACGGCCGGGCCGAGGTCACGGTGACCGAGGACGGGGCCTTGCGGCTGGTGGCTCAAACCGCGATGGTCTACTGGGCGCCGCCGCGGCTCGAGACGCCGTTCGAGCTCCGCTTCGAGGCCCGCACCGACGAGGTCAAGTGCCGCGCGATTTTGTTCTTCCTGGCCGATGGGGTCGACGGCCGGGACCTCGGCGAGTGGGAGCGGCGCGGCGACTACGGTGAGTACGCCTACGACGAAATCATGGCGCTCTACTCGGTCGGCCTGTTGCGCGACGCCACCGGCACGCCCAGCAACCTCCGCCGGCTGGGCGGCGAGCTGCCCGAGCGGTTCCACATCCTGCGGCAGAAGCCGAACCAACTGGACGAAGCGGGCCGCCAGGCCTGGAAGCAGGCGTTCGACGATTTTCAGCCGTACTCCATCAGAAGCGACGCGCCGGACGGCACCCGGCTCGGCGTCTGGCACCGCCACCGGATCCGCGCCGAGGGCGGGCGAATCCGCGTCTGGCTCGACGACCGGCTCGTCCACGACTTCACCGAGACGCAGGCCCCGCGGCTGACCCGCGGCCGGTTCGGCTTCCGCAACTTCGGCGCCGGCACGGCGCTGCTGGTGCGCGGCCTGGCGGTCTACCGGACGGAGGAGGAGGCGCCATGAGCAGTGGCCCGCCACAGCGCGACGGGTATGGCCGGCCCACGCGCGGCACACCGTCCGTCCCGGCGCGGCCGACCGAGCGTCCGCTGAGCGGCGCGGCCAACCTGACCTTCGACCTGGTCGGCCAGCTCCGCGCGGTGGGCGTGACGACCTTTGACCGGCTGGTCGAGCTGGGGCCGAAGGAGGCCTGGCTGCGGCTGCGGCAGATGGACCCGAAGTGCGAACGGTTCGCCGTCCTCCTGGCGCTCCAGGGCGCGGTCCACGACTGCCCGGTCGACCGCTTGTCGCAAGCGGCGGTGGACGACCTCCGCCACTGGTGGCGTCGCCACGCCGAATAATTAGGGACGCCACCCGATTTCTCAGTCAATTGAGAAACAGGGTGGCGTCGTAACTGCTCAGGCACCGCAAACCCCGTTGACGAGCGGCTTTCCCCTCCTTGGAAGGAGGGGACTAAGGGGTGGTGCGCCATCGACCACGCCGCGCGG
>JAANMV010000356.1_pt1 | contig 57081 bp, 55 predicted proteins | sample 7279661 | NCBI WGS metagenome assembly JAANMV01 (sample SAMN14094540, study PRJNA606508) | bioreactor metagenome | isolation source: A lab-scale SPAN reactor treating ammonium-rich wastewater day 121 | place: Ireland: Galway | collected 2017-05-16
GACCTTGCCAGAATCGGCGGGCGCGATCCGGTGAAGCAGGGGAGAAACCCGGCGGCTTGCGCCGCCGGGCCTCGGGTTCCCGATCAGAACGGAATGTCAATTCAACCCTCGATAGGAAATCCTCGCGAGTATATAACCGCAGCATGCGCTTGAGTATTCGGTTGCTCCCTGCCTGAAACGGCAAGTGCAACGAATTAAGCATCCTTTCGCTCGCGTAAACCCGGTTGATGAAATTGTCCGAAAAATCGCGCGGGTGGCTTGTGAGAAAGTGCAGCCACGGGACATCGGTTTCGGCAAGCACGCGTTCCACGAGCGCCGCGAAATCCGGACAGCCATCCCTGTCGTTTCCGTAAGTGAGAACGTTTTGTCCGAGCAGAGTAATCATCTGATATCCCGCGGCGTGTTTTCGCGCTACGTCCGCGACGATTACCTCCGGCGGAATGCTTACTTCCCTGCCGCGCACCTTAGGTACGATGCAATACGTACACCGATAGTTGCAACCCCGGATTATCGTGACGAGCCCGCTTTTTTTAAGCTCGCCGAATGCGGTCGCCGTTCCGGCTTCCTCCGGTGCTCCCATAATATCCGGTGCGGTTTCACCGCTCAACAGCTTCGGGTCGGCGGTTAGCATATCCCTGATTCGCCGCATGTCTCCATCGGCCGCCATCGGGGGAAACGTGTTGTCGAGCGCCTCGACCACCGCGTCGGGCGAGCTGTAATCGACGAGCAGGTCCAGAAACGGAAAACGTTTTTCGAGATGTTCCCTGCTTTTCGGCACCAGACAGCCCATTACGGTTAGAAATGTGCGTGGGTTTTCGCCCTTTATTTGCTTGAGTTCGCCGATGTAACTGTACGCCTTGTCTTCAGCCTTTTTTCTGACGACGCAAGTGTTTACGAGAATAAGGTCGGCGTCCTCTTCCTTTTCCACCGCCGCGCCGCCGCGAAGCCGGAGCGTTAACTCCAAATCGCTGGCGTCGGCGACGTTCATCTGGCAGCCGAATACTTTGAAACAATATGTAAACGAAGGCTTCGGCGTTTCCGCCCGAAGTTCTTCTTTGGTTTCCAGTTGCTGAATGGTCATAACATACCAATTATATAGAAAAAAGACCGGGTTGGAAACGAATCCACTCGCGACGGTCAGCACCGCGAACGAAAACTTCTATGCTCCGTTTTTTCCGTCCCATTTCAAATAAGACCATATGAAAGGCAAAATTTCGCCGTCGAGAACACGCTGGACGTTCGCTGTTTCAAATCCGGTCCTTGCGTCCTTCACCAGCTGGTACGGCTGCAAAACATAATTTCTTATTTGACTTCCCCAAGCGATGTCTTTGGTTTCGCCTCGCAGTTCTTCAACGCGCTCCTTATGCTCCCGCCGCATCATCTCGGCAAGCCTGCTTTTCAATACGCGCATCGCCTGTTCGCGGTTTTTGTGCTGACTGCGTTCGTTTTGGCAGCTAACCACAAGACCCGTCGGCAAATGTGTGATTCTTACCGCGCTGTCCGTTTTGTTAACGTGCTGGCCACCCGCGCCGCTTGCCCGATATGTATCGATTTTCAAGTCGGACTCGACTATCTCTACTTCTATTTCTTCTTCGATCTCAGGAATTACGTCCACCGCGGCGAAACTTGTGTGCCGCCGTTTGTTGGCATCGAACGGAGAAATCCGGACTAGGCGGTGAACGCCGCTTTCGCTTTTCAGATGACCGAATACAAGGTCTCCTTCAATCAAATAGGTCACGCTTTTCGTTCCGGCGACTTCTCCCGGCGTGCGATCGAGCATTGTGGGTTTGAAACCTGCGTTTTCGCAAAACATCAAATACATCCGTTCGAGCATATCCACCCAATCGTGGCTCTCCGTTCCGCCGGCTCCTGCGTGAATTGAAACCAGCGCATTCGCGGAGTCGAACTTACCGGACAAAAGCGAGGTTATTTCGAGGGCTTTAATATGCTCGGCGAATTCGGAAAGTTTTGTCGCGAAAGTTTTGAAGCCCGCCGTATCTTCCACTTCTCCTGCTTCTTCCGAGATTACTTCCCACGAGACTTCAAGCTCTTCCAGCCCCTCGCAGGCATTCGAGTATGCAGATAACTTGCGCCTAAGAGCAGAAGCTTCACGATTTGCGGTCGATGCTTTTTTCAGGTCGTTCCATACGTCGGGAGCCGCAAGCTGCATTTCGAGCGCGCTCAACCGGCTTCGCATTTCCGCGAGGTCAAAGATAGTCTCCCATATCAAGAAGCGTCTTGCGAAGCTTCTTTAAGTGGTCGCGCACTTCGGATGGCTGCATGGCGGATGGTTATACCACAATCGCCAAGCGATTGATTCTTTTAAACGTAATCTTCTACTTCACCAAGTGCAAGCATCCAAGCGAATAGCAAGCAACCGGCTAAAAGCATTATCCACCCGAACAAGTCCCCGTATTTCGAATAAGCCGATTCTCCGGTCAGTAACTCCGCTTCTGCGCGAATGTAACCCTGCGAAAACTGCGGTGTAGTATCCATCACACGGCCGGCCGGATCCATAACGTGGCTTACACCGGTTGTCGAACAGCGTAGCGTCCACCTTCTGTTTTCGACCGCTCGAAAGGCGTCGAGCATGCTATGCTGCGCCGTACCGCTGGGCAGCTTGTACCAGCTGTTGTTAGTAATTATGGCGATTAAATTCGCGCCATCTTTTGTTTGCGAGCGCAAAACGAATGGCTTTATCGAGTCGAAACAAATGGCGACCGCCACCGCCGCAACTATTGATTCTCCGTCCCGCTCGATAGGGACGTTTAAAAGCCTCAGGCTTTGGTTCCGATTGATATCGTAATCCCCCCAAGGAAAGGGCAACATTTTGGCGAATCTGCCGAATGGTACGACCTCTCCGAATGGAATTAAAATGCTCTTGTCGGAAATGCCGTCGAAACCGCCGCCTTCTTCCAGAACAATCCCGCTGTTAAAAAGAGACTTGCCATCGAAAGTAGTGATTCCCATAAGCAACGGTGCGTTTACTATTCTCGGCAGAGATCTGATTCGAAGGGGAATCCTGTACGAATCGCCCCTATTCGAAACGCTTCCAAGTGCGCTTTCCGGCCACACAAAAAAATCTACATCGCCAGCTGCGTAGCCGCTTTCGGTTACTTCCGAATACACGTCCGCAACCATCCGGTTGTAATCCTCAGTCCATTCTACGTCGCTTTCAATCCCGCCTTGAACAAGTCCAGCCGTTACCGGAATTCCGGCGGGAACATCGTTCAGTTTCCATAAGCCGTAACCTAAATTGATAAGGAAAACAATCGCAAAAATCGCCAGCGACCTGATTCTTATCCGAAAATCTCCCTTTCGAAACAAACTTTGATATAGGCATATGCCTACACATGCTGCGGTAAACGAAATTAACGGCACTCCTCCCAGGTCGGCCGCTTGGATGAAAACCGGCATTTGGGCAAGCCCATGAACCGGATTTACCCAAGGAAATCCCCAAAGCCCGGTCCCTTCAGAAAATAGTATCGCAGTCGTTCCCGCAGAAAAAATCCACCACCAAGAGGCCGATCCGGCGCGTTTAAACATAAACCACGCAAACAATGCGATAAGCCCTGTGAATACGCTGAAACCGAGTGTTATCAGTATTACCGGTATTGGACCGAAACTGACGAGCCAATATAGAATTGCCGAATGCGAAATAAAACCGGAAAAATATCCAATTAGAAATGCTTCACGCGGTCTCGTTGCCAAATCCGCCGCCGCGAGCAATGGAACGAAATATAGCCAGGCAAGCCACGGAATTTCGGGAACAAACGGCAAATCGTTCGGATATGATGCTATCAGCAAAAATCCTGAAAGTGCGGCAAGGAAAAATTTCGCCAAATCTTTAAGCATTAGAGTTTAAGCAGCGTCAATGATGACGCAAAATCGGAGCGAACGTTTTATCAGTTCTCTTCCATGTGAAACAAATCTTGCTGGGCAGGGGTGACCGTACCGTCTAGTTCCAAATGGAATACTTCTATTCCATATCTCATTAGCGTTTGGGCAATCAGCGTGTGCCTGTGCGAAACGCGCCAATCCGCTTCGGTCGATAACAGACAAACCCGCCTGCCCGGTAGCAAGTCCATTAGCTTTTTGATACCCTCCTGATATGTGATTTCGCGCTCTCTTTCTACCGGATCAAGCCTGCCAGATGCGGTTAAATTTCCCAAAAGCAAACCCATCCAAATGTAATTAATGCCGCTTTTATGAAGAAGCGCGTCGATCCTGTTTCGGTCGAATTGAGGAAGATGATTCAGATAAGGAAACGCGCGCACGTCCACCACAAGGTCTATAAATCGGGTCGAAACAAGCGAAAGGAACTCCTCGGCTCCAAGTTCGCTGTGTCCGATCGTGTAGCACTTCAGAGATTCCACGTCGTGCATCGGCCGGGATTATATCACGATAAATTCCGCCGATTATCTGCTATAATCTGCTTTTGCAATACACTTTTGCGGAAAAATTATGAACATAACGGAAGAGCGCGACGGTCAGTTGTCGGTGTTTAAGTGCGAGGGCGAGTTCAACCTTTCGGGAGGCGCGGCCGTTGCCGAAAAACTCGCCGCACTTGGCGAAGAATCCAAAATTTTGATACTCGATCTCTCGGGCGTGTCGTTTATGGACAGCTCTGGAATCGGTCAACTGGTATCGATTTTCAAAAAATGCTCGCTTGAAGACCGCGGCTTCGCTCTTGCCGGGCTAACAACGAACGTAACTCAGCTTCTGTCGATTACCAAGCTTGATAGGGTCTTCAAAATATTCGCCAGCATTTCCGAGGCAAAATCCCAGCTTAAATAATCGGATAATCTCGGCATTTGTTCGAAAAAAAACCCGCCCTTATGGACGGGTTTTTTAAATTCATTTTCAAAAGCAACTAAGGCGCTATGCGAACCTCCAAGAACGAAGGAAGTTCGGCCTGCCTTTCGTTGACGCCGCCTTGAGCGAACAAGGCTTGATTGATTACCGTTCCGCCGAGGTACGCTCTGCGCTGCTGCATATTCTCCGTACGCGACCAAGCGCCGGTCGAAGTGCTGAATACGTAGTCGTTCGGGGCGAGTTCGAAACTACCGTCGCTCTTTACGCTATTGTATCCGCCGTACACTCCGATGAAATCTTCCCCTGCGTGGGATATAGCCATCGCGCCTGCGCGAGCATCGGGAAGCTGTGGGAATGCCACCCAAACGAAATTTTGAGTGTTGAATGCTTCGACCGCTTTGGAAAGTTTACCGTCCGCCGTGATTCCGCCTATAGTGAACACCCAATCGCCGATCGATGCCATTGCAAAATCGTAGCGGGGAGTAATCATATTGTCCAAGATTAGCCAGAAATCGAACTGGGATGGGTTGAACTGGGCCGGATCGTAATTGGGCCATCCTTCGTGCGGCAGGAAGAACCAGGAAGTGGCCGAAACAGAACCACTATCTTCCCTCCCTCCGCATACGAGAAAGCCGTCTGCATCTGCCGTGCCGATTGTCCCACCGAAATTCAACCTTACGGTGGCAGGCGCCATATTCAGACCGGTCAAATTTTTACGAACGCTGCTACGGCTTCCTACAATCGGACGGTTCACCCAGAACGCGAAATTCTGAGCGTCCACAAGCATCGTTTCGACCGCTCCGGTATTGCCGAGAATGTTGGTCGTTCCGCCAACTGCAATTATATGGTTGCGAATCTGTCCGACCGCAAGACCGCCTCTTGGCGTGGGCATGTCCGTAACGCTGCCGCCGATTGAACGGGAAGTCTCCACCGCATATGAGCTGTCGCCCCAGCGGACGCGCTCGACAAGCTGCAATGCAACGTTGCCTACGAAGCCGCCAATCATATACACGTCGCCGCCAATAAACGACATTCCATGATGAGAGCGGGGTTCGAGTCCGCCGGATACTCGCTGAGCGGGAAGCTCGGTAATGCTCACCGGAGCATGCGCAAACACCTGTGTCGGCGGAACCGCCGAATCCGTAACGCGCACGCCGCCCGGATAATAGCCATTTGTAAGCTGCCCTGCTTCGAAATTAAGCAGGAGGAATTTATCTTCGGGAGATAGCCCCGTGTCCGCCGGGTCGTAAATAACCGCCTGAGCCGCTTCGCCCGCGGAAATTAGTCCGTCGTAATCCCTGTCCCAAACGACTGTATAGGGCGGAGTGCCGCCGGACATTTCAACGTTGAAAACCACATCGGTATCGACGGAGAAAAACTCGGCTCTACTGCTCAAGCTGTCTTTCGGATACGCAAAGGGAGTAACTTTGAGCACGTTAATCGGGTTTTGCCCCGTTACGTCTTCGACCCTAACCGGAATATTAATCGTTGTAGTAACGCCGACGCCATCCTTTATCGTCAGCTTGCAGACATAATCGCCGGCATTTCTGTAGGGGTTATATACGGCCCGCTTCTCCGCATTCCAGAATGGAACGGTCGGCGAAGCCACTTTCGAATCTACAAGCCCGTCGCCTTCAAAATCCCAGTAATAGAAATATGGGGGAGTACCGGATTCAGCCGGATTCGTCGAAACCGCAGCGCTGAAATGCACCGAAGGAATTATCGGCATTCCAATTGCGTCCACGTTGTTTTTGTCAATGTAAACACGAATTGGTATGTCTCCCGCGCTGAATGGAGCCGGGTCGTCGTCGAGCGTAACAGGCGGTTCAGTTGTCACGAAAACCTTGAAAGATAGCGGCGGCGGCGGAGGAGTAAATTCCGTAGGTACTATTTTAATGCCGATGAACTGCTGAACCGAATTGCCTCTCGAATCAACCGCCTGAAGAAGAACAAGCCTGTAATTTGCTTCTTCCTCCACTTCGGGCATATCGTTGTAACTGAAGGATATGTGCGGTCCCTCGATGGTCGAATCCACACGGAAATCCTGATTCACCGGCCGGAAAACGTCCTGCGCACCGGGAACCAGCGTAGCGTAATCGAAATTCCACCTATATTTATACGGTGGAACGCCTTCGGTCGCTCTCGCGTTGAATCTGATGTCCTCGCCGCTCTTGAAAGTATAAAAATCGGTTATGCGAAGCGGTTCGTTAGCATCGGAAGCGTTGAATTTCCAGCTAATCGATTCCTGGGCAAGGGATTGAGAAACAATGCCGGTACGAGTCGGATCGAAAACGAAGCTCGATCCGCTTGTAACCACGATTGTCACCGGGTCGCTTATACGCTGAGCTGGATTTGGTTTGCTTTGAGCGTCGATTCGGCTGTCGGTAACCCAGAAACGTGCCGTGAACGTGGATTGATTAAGGCCTGCCGCTGCATCCGATTGGAGAAAAGGATATGTGTAAGTTGCGGCAGCGGTAGTTACCGTTTGTTGATTAGCTATCGTATCGGCAGCACCGTCATTGGTAAAATCCCAATAGAAATTGTAAGGCGGTATTCCTCCGCGTACCACGGCAAGAAAGTCGACCTTCATAGGTGTTGGGCCTACTTCGGGAGTAGCTGAAACGAATACGACCTCTAGGTCAGAATCGTCCGCAGGCTGCTGAGTGCCCGGATCCTGCTGATTGCCTGTGCGATCTCCGCCCGTCTGGCCGCCGCCTGTAGGAATACCGGTTCCCTTGCCGCCGCAGGCAATCAGAAAGGCCGCTAGCGCCGCCAAAAGGAGCATTATCGAAATTCTGGACATTTACAAAACCTCCTAGCCGAGAAATCGGGCCCCCGGAAAGACGGCCCGAAGGCAAATCAAATCAGGTTTACGGCACCTGGAATTTTTCAACGTAAGGATTGAGTCCCGCTTCATCGATACCGGCAACCCTGTAATAGGTCGGAGCGTTGGGCCACGCCGGCGCTGCTCCGCGGTCCGGCGCACCATAGGAATAGCCGAGGCCCGTTCCGTATTTGGGAATGAGACTTAGCGCATTTGGCACAACGTTCGATCCGTCGAGGGTATATACGTCGCCGAGAATCTTGTCTCTGTTGCGTCCGCCGAATACATGATAGACGAATCCGGAGACCGAAGTGAAACCGAGAGATGCGTTATTGCCCGAAGTTGGATCTGGAAGATTGGTAAGCGTTGACCAAGTACCGGTGTTCGGACCGAAGGTATTTTCGAATGTAAAGACATCGACCTGACCAACGTATTCGCCGTTTTGGTTTGTGCCGCCGAAAACGTAAACCTTCCAAAGACCGCCGACTGCCGGATCCGGCCATTGCATTACTATGTCGAAATCGTAACGCTCGACAGGCATGAACTGAATCGGACCTGACTGCGTATTACCCGCTCGCACGTAGGACCACATTGGATATTGAGGATTGCGCGGATTCTGATTGCCGCCGCCCTGAACGTCGGCGGGATTAGTGCGGGTGTCGAGAATTCTGAATTCGTTGCTAACGTGACCGTCGGATTCCTTGCCGCCCATAATATAGATGAAGTAAAACGGGCCGAGTGGGAAGGGAAGCGGTCCCAAATAGGGAAGCGACTCGATTGCGAATCCGCTATGCCCGTAAACTCCAACCGGAAGCTGTGCAAGGGGACCCGCGCCTTGCTGGCCTCCACCGGGAAGCCTGACCGGGACCACCGGACGACGGGGATCGTCATCAACTTGCGGCCAATAGTCCCTATCGGGAGATAGGAACGTGTTCCGCCAAATATCTACTTGGTTATTAGTCACCTGAAAGTCTCCGGTGAAGTTCTGGCAAGCTTCCATGCTGTCGATGGGAAGAAGCTCGGTTCCGAAACCCCCGGGGTAGTACTTCTGAACGGTTGTAAGTGCATTGCCGCCAGAATCCCGACCGCCGACGACGTAAAACACCGGAACGCCAAGGCCGGGGCCGTTCATCGGGTTAACATCCATTCCTTGATCGTTTGGATCATCCGGGTTACCGGGATAACCCGGCCCCGCTGGGGAAGTCATACATCCAGTAAAGTCAGCTCCATCGGGATTTGTTTCAACCGGTTCGTGAATGAATATGGCAGCCGCGCTTCCCCTTGGAATAAACTGCGCTGTTCTAATTGTGGTTTGAGCGGGAGTCATATATCTAACCGCATCTGAGGGAAATGCTCCGCCGCCGATTCCTCCGAGCGAGCCGTCTCCCGCGGCCGAAGTTTCGACCGTATTAAGTTGCGCCCAAGAGTTTGCGGGATAAAGAACTGCACGATTACGGAAACCTGTCGTATACCCTGCGGGAGCGTCGGTTGTGGGGTCGATGCCATTCGGATTGTACGCCCATGCACTGTCCGTCAAATCGACTACTCCCGTGAATCCGCCAGAGTCGTTAAGAATATCGCCGCCGAACATGAAGGTAATGCCTGTAAACGGATGCGTATAAACCGCAGGATTTGAGCGCCTTCCCGGCGTCGCCGTTCCGAAATTGGAGCCGTGAGCTTGGCCGGTTGCGCTGTCTACGAGATTATTCGTAGGAGGAAGAAGCGCATCGAAGCTGAAACTCGCCGGCTGCGGGGTGACCGTAATGGCATTCGAAACCGCTTCGTTTCCGAGCGCATCTATTACCACAAGCTGAACTACGACCGGGTCGTAAGTGCCTGCAGTTATCGGCATATTGGCGAAGTGAATATTCGGGTTCGCCATATTCGATAGAGCGGGAGTGACGATTGCGCTGCCCACAAGTGCGCGCTCCGGATTTACTTCATCGTCAACAAGAGTGGATTGGCTGTAGGATACCCAATTGTAGGTGTAAGGTTCCTTACCGCCGCTGATTTCGCTTGTAAACTGGCTATTGAAAGGAACGCTAGCATTGACGACGTTGGACTTGATTACAACTTTGAGCTGCTGCGAATCTTCGACCCTTACGGGCACGTTGCCGCTCAATACCACCAATCCTTCGCTGTCTCGCACGGATAGCGATGCCTGATATACGCCGGCCGAAGTGTAAATGTGGTCCGCCTGCGAAACCGACTGCCAGTCGGTACTTTCGCCGTCGCCGAAACTCCACTTGAATTCGTACGGCCCGATTCCGCCTTCCGCTCCGCCGTCGAATGTTACGAACAGCGGCGCTTGGCCGATGGGAGGATTGGCAAATGCTGAAATCACAAGCGTCGTGCTTGCGGGGATTACGTTAATTTCGAGATTGAAAGCCGCCCTGCGGCCAATCGCGTCGACGACCTCAAGGGTTGGATAGTAAACCCATTTGTCGGGGAAACCGTTTCCGTCCAGGTCAACCGGCGTCCCGATGGTTTGGTAAGTATTGAAAGGATCTTCGACGAAAGAATCGAAGCTTCCGTCGTTATCGAAATCCCATTTGTACGTGTAGGGAGGCGTTCCGCCGGAGGCGAAACCGTCGAAATTGATGTGCAGCGGAACAGGTCCAGCCGATTTATCGATTCCGAAAAAGGCACGCAATGGAGGAGGATTTTCCGCTGGCGCTTGTCCGTTCACAAGAATCGTCCGATAGCCGTTAGCTTCATTTCCGGCCGCGTCCTTTACCCTTACACGAGCAACGCTTGTGACGTTATACGTGTGGTAAGGAGTTTGAGCGGACGAATCGAAGATTCCGTCGTTTTCAAAGTCCCAAGCGAATTCGTATGGTTCGCGGCCTCCCGTTGCGCTTACGAACAGGTTAACCACGAGCGGCGCAGGCCCGGAACTTGGCGTCGCGGAAATAAGCAACGATATCGGCGATGCGCCCGGAATCTGCGGGTCGGGATTGTTTCCGCCGTTGTCTTGGGACGGACCCGATCCGCCACCTGAAGGCGCGGAAGGATTCCCGCCGCCACCGCAAGATACGGCGAAAGCGAGAAGTATCGCAACCAAAACCGCTACCGAGAAATAGCTAAATTTATTCATCTCTCAAACCTCCAAAAACACGTGAGGCGGTAAAGCCCTCGTTCCCCGGACGACCGGGGATGGAATTTCAACCGGGGATGTTATACCCACAGTCCAATTCGCGCAAACGGAAAATGCGATTAACCGTACAAATTTAACAAAAATAGCCAAAAAAATCAATCCTTCGCCCGTTCGAGATAATCACCCGTTCGGGTATCGATTTTCAGCTTTTCGCCGGTATTTACAAAAAGCGGAACTTTAACGATGGCGCCGGTTTCCAAAGTGGCGGGTTTTGTAGTGTTGGAGACGGTATCGCCACGCACTCCCGGTTCGGTTTCGACAACTTCCAGAACTACGGTTATCGGCAATTCGATATTGATAATCTCTGAACCGATAAATTCGCCCTTCACGTTCTCGCCTTCACGAATGAACTTCGTTATATCGCCGAAAACTGCCCTGCTCACTTCGAATTGCTCGTAGGTTTCGTTGTCCATCAAGGTTAAAAGGTCGTTATCCCCGTACAGGTATTGCAACTCCCGGCCTTCGATGCGAACGTCCTGAAACTTGGCATCGGTTCTCGATGTTTCTTCAACGATCGCTCCCGATCGCAAATCCCGGATTTTTATGCGCACGAATGCGGGACCCTTTCCGGGCTTGATATGCGCATATTCGAGCACTTTCCAAACGCTGTCCTTGAATTCAAAGACCACGCCCGGTTTCAAATCGTTCGCCGAAATCACCTAGTTCTTACCTCCATCAACCCACAACCTTCAACGTCGTATCGAGGCTGTTAAGGTTAACCGCCCCGGTTTCCGTTATGTGAACCAAATCTTCGATTCTCACGCCGCCTTCGCCGGGTACGTAAATACCGGGTTCGCACGAAAGCACTGCTCCCAGCGGTATTTCGCCGGTAAATCCTACTGCAAATCTTGGCGCTTCGTGAATTTCGATTCCGATTCCGTGCCCCAATCCATGGGTATAAACGTCCCGCTCGAAGCCCGATTCGATTATCGTTCGCCTAGCCACCGCGTCGACTTCCTCGCCTGTTTGCCCGGCCCGGACATAGTCCTGTGCGGCGTTTTTTGCAGCGAGCACGGCTTCGTACCTTTGCCGCCAGATTTCAGGGCAGTCTTTATAAAACAAAGTGCGGGTCATGTCTGAACAATAACCTTTGTAGAACACGCCGATATCGATGGTTAAAGGCGCGCCGGGAACGAGTTTTTGGTCGGTGAAACCCGCGTGAGGTTTCGATGCGTTCGATCCCGCGGCGATAATCGGCGGAAAACTTGAAAGCAATGCGCCGCGCTTGCGGAGCGCATACTCGAATTCCGCCGCAATTTCACGCTCCGTTATGTCGTCGTTTAGTAGGGTCAGAAGATAGCCGAAGCAATCTTCGTTTATCCTCACGGCTTCACGGATAAGCGACACTTCGGCGCCGTCTTTTACAGTCCGCATATCCTCCACGACGCCCGTTGTTGCAACGAGTTCCACAGGAGCGAAATCATCACGAAGCTTTTCGGCTGTCGCGAACGGAACCTGTCCAGCCTCGAATCCGAGTTTTGAAATTCCAAGTTTTCCGTTCAGCGATGCAAATAATTCGGGTAATTTCTTTCCTGAAATATCTGCAAAATCCCAACCCTTAATCTCCGACTGCACGCGTTCGAGATATCTGCTGTCTGTAACGAATACGCGCGCCGATTTCGAAATGAACAAAAACGCGGAAGAGCCTTCGAATCCGGTTAAATAGAAAATATTCGCGTTGATACCTATGCCGTGCGATGGCATAAGCAAAAAGCCGTCTACGCCAAGATCCGCAAACCTTTCGGTAAGCTTATCTACTCGTTTAGCAAAATCCACAATGAACCTCGGACAAATGCTGCTTATAAAGCGAATAATCGTATCACAGGAGTGCCTTCCATGCAAGCAAACGGGATTGGCAAATTTGAAATAGGAAAGTTAAATCGATGCCAATTGCAGCCAAGCATTCGGCAAACCGAATTGTAAACAAAAAGAATGCCTGAATTCGAGCGCGCATGTTCGCCGCATCGCCCGCATTTGCGATTCCAATGCTCAATTACCATACGTAAACGGCTTACTTTTTCGCCCAGCGCTGTTCCGCGGCTCCGCCTAATGCCCACATTTCGTACTCGGCACTTCTTGCCAAATTGGTACCTGGGGCCATCTCGACGACCTTCGTGAACAAATCTCTGGCGTCTTCGCTCTCGCCAAGAGCTTTCAAAATCAAGGCCATTTCGAAGATTACTTCCTGTGTTGCAGGAAACGAGTTTAGGTATTCTCTGTAAATCTCCAGAGCTTCGCCAAGCCTGTTGGAGGAATTCAGCGCTTCGGCATATGCCAAAATTGCGCCGGGATTTTCCCTTTTCGCCTCGAAATTTGACCGCGCAAGATCAAGCCCGCTCTCCGAGCCGTTACGTTTGATGCTCCTGGCCGTAGCCTTCGCGTCACCGAACAAATGACTATTCTCTGCCAAATCGACCCTTCCCAAAGCGATATTCGGGTAATTATACCCTCAAATTCCGTTCTGTCACATATTTTTGCACTGCGAATTTATTATTTTGCTCTAAGAAACCTATCCGCCTTCGACTTTTTGATAAATATCGTAATTGCGGATTACTCTTTTCACGAATCTCTCATTTTCCCAATTCGGAATCAGCTCTGCATAAAGCCAACCCGGTACTCCAGGGTATCTGCCGAGCCAAGTACGCGTATTTCCCGGACCGGCATTGTAAGAACCGATTACTGCCTCCAAAGGTTCGCCCGCCATCCTTTCATTCTTTAAATATGCAATATAAGCTGCTCCAAGCTCAATATTCGCTGCTGGATCGGATTTGAAATCACCAAAATTCTGCGCTTTTCCGCTGCCGATTAGCCAATTGGCGGTATCTGGCATCAGCTGCATCAAGCCCTGAGCGCCGGCACTGCTTACAGCAATGTTTCTGAAACCGGATTCCTGTTTCATAATTGCCCAAATAACTGCAGGGCTAATGCCATGCCTGGCTGCAGCGGCCCTAACCTCGTCTTCGAATGGCCTTGGGTATGCGACGTAAATTAATAGCGCCAAAAGCCGGCTATCCGAAACAATCCCTCTTTCTATTAACTTTTCTGCATGCCATGCGGCTGCTTCAAATGATCCAAAATCCAAGCGGGCGAAAGTCTCTTCGGCAAGTGAAATGTCCGGAACCAGCCATTCCGCGTTAATCGCGGATTCTCGCCCCAAGTCCAAAAGCCCCATTCCGAAAAAGATTTCGTCAACTCGCTCAGGCTCAAGCGCTATTGGCTTTGATGGAACCTCTTGTAGAGCGGGTTCATCAGCGACCGCAACTTCGTAATAGGAATAGCTTCGCCAGCCGAGTGCGTACTTGGAAGCTTGCGCACCGGCAGAATCGCCGCTCTTCTGGGCGATTCTGAAAAGCCAATAGTTCCTGACGTTCTCGGCCAGCATGCCCTTTCCTGCAAGTTTTTCCGCTAGCGCTTTTGCCGCCGAAATTTCGCCCTTGTAAAAGTAAATCGGTATTAATTCTTCGGCGGAGTTTGCAAATGCCTGACTTTCAGGGAAATTTGCCGTTATGAACTTTAAATCTTCGGCTGCAGATTCGATGTTGTATTTGTTTTTCGCTTTGTTTTGCTTCATTAATACGTAGCGGCGATAGCGGGCTTCCGCGCTTATGTCTGCGACCAGCTTCGAAGACGAAAGGTAATACTCGTCCGCCTTTGCGCTTTCCTTGTTTTTTGCGTAAAATTCGCCGAAATGAAACAGCGCTCTCGCCATCGCGTCCCCGGCCGCGCCAGAAAGATTAAGCGCCGTCATCGCCCTTTCCGCATCAGCCTTGTCGCCTGCTTCAAGCGCCAGGTAAACTTTGGCAACCAAAAATTCGTCCAATAGGTTTTTCTCCGCACCCGAATCAATTATCCAATCGATGGTTTTTCGGGCATCCGTTCCCAATCCCGCCGTGGCTGCTGAGGCAGCAATAAGTGAAATGTCTTCCTTTTGTATGGCAAGGCTTTTGTCCCTGCTCGAAAGCAAATCGAGTACTCCTTTAACCGCCGATGTAACTAGTGTGCCGGAAGTGGAATCTTCTCTCAGCGCTTCCAAATATGAGTTAAGCGCATCCGCTTTCCTTCCTTGCGCGCTAAGGTAATCACCCAAGTTTAAATTCGCTTTTGTTTTTTCCCAAGTATATCCGCCTACGAACGAAAGCCTTTTTAGCGCATTTTCCGCTGACCGTTCATCGCCAAGCGCCAAATGACTCGAAATCAATGACGAATAAATCTTTGGCCTGAGCCCGTTCGACTTGTTTGAATTTCTAAGTGTTTCAAGCAGCTTCAAAGCGGCCTTGTTGTTTCCGGATTCTTGATGGCATCGAGCCAACATGTAGGTTAGGTGATCTTTGAGCAGCGGATTTATTTTGATTCCGCTCTTTTTGTTCAGAATGGCGTCGAATTCGTTTTTCGCACTCACCCAATCGCCCAGAACCGCATATCTGTAACCTTGCGAAAATCTTAGAGATCCGTAAAGCGGCCAATCGACGAATTTCATCCATCTATCATCTCTTCTTCTATTTTGTAGCGAACCCGATCTCGCTTCCGCGTCGATTTCTGCAAACAGCCCTCGCGCCTCTATCAGCTCTTCGGATTTAATGCCGTTTAACCGGCAAAGCAAATCTGCCCTGCCGAGATTTCCTTCAAGCACCAGCAATTCGACGAGTTCGCCTATCGCGGCGCCATCGTCGGGCGCGGTCTCGATTTGCTTTAAAATCTTCGCCTTCAGCGGTGCGGTATCGTGTCGCTGTTCGAACTTTTGCTCGGGCGAAAGGCTGTATTCTACGTACGCGCGTGCTCCGAAATAAGATATTCCGGATATCAGCGCAATCGCGATCGCAACCGTTAAAATCGTTTTGAACAAAGGAAATCCTCCACGCTTCGAGCGAAAATAATAACATGCGGCTCGACTTGTATTATCGGCAGTTGGTTCGATTCTCCGCCTATTCGGCGTGCTAAAATTCGTCCGTGCGCCGCCGTTATTTAATCGCTTTAATTTCCGTACTATACGGATTTTTAATATTCTCCGCGGGTTATCTAATTTCTCTTTCCATCCCCGAAAACGCCGAATATGTTTTATCCCCGAAAAAGTGGATGGTTTTGTTTTTGGTTGCTCCTTTTACCGCTCTGTTTCTTTATTATAAATTTCATCCCGCGGTCGACCTTTCGAAAATCCGCAAGCTGCCCGGTTTGGAAAATATGGAAAGCGTCGTTCAAAGGGCGGCGGAAACTGGTCGGCCCGTTTTATTCGTTTTCGGCCAGTTAAGCCTAACCGCAATGAGCAATATCGCCGCGCTCGAATATCTACGCGGATTGGCGCGGCTTTGCATCCGTTACAGCGTTCACCTCTATTCGATTGCAAGAGACGGCACGCTGGTGGCTGGAGCGCGCGACGTCGCGAAGTGGGCTGCGGAAGCGGAGCGACGCCCCGATTTATTCAACAAAGAACGTATATTCCTTTTATCACCGGACCAGTTCAGCTTCGCGCTCAGCGCCTCCGCGAAAATGCATCGGCTTAAACCCGCAGGCGTTTTTTGTTACGGATATTTCCGCGCCGAATCGCTGCTGCTTCTCGAATCGGCGCGCGCGGTGGACTCTATCGTTACTGCGGCCACCGACGAGCCGACTCAAATGCCGTTTCTTATAGCTTGCGCGCACTATCCGCTAATCGGAGAGGAGTTATACGCGGCTGGCGCGCTTTCCGGCGATACTCCTGTGCTCAAAGCTACGGTCCGGGTACAAGATTTGTGGCGGCTCATCGCGATGGGCTTAATCGTCGGCGGCGCGTTTTTCAAACTGCTTGCCGTCAATCTCGACTGGCAAGACGCCGCGATTTTTATTTCCACATTCGCCGGTTAATCAATGAAACTATATTTCGAAAACGATTCCGAATTACAACGGCATCAATATTAAGTGATGTATAATCGCCCTCACCTTATTCCAAGGAGCGGCAGTTGAGACGTTTTCGAAACTGGATTTTCGGCCCGCTCGCGTTCGCGGCGCTCGTCATGCTCGCCCTCATCATTATTTCACCGCCGGTCAGTGCGCAGGACGAATCCGCGCAGCCGCCCGAGTCCGCCGCTCCGCCTGACGAGTCTTCCACGGGAGAATCTGAAGAAGCGGACGATGCGGCCGGCGCGGAAGAATCCGTCGAGGTCGAGTCCGACAGTGGAAATCGAACCGAGGCGGTTCCCGGAGCTGATATTGAAGATGCTGCGGCGGACGATGTTACCGAGGAACAAGATCCGGGCGAAATCGAAGAAGAGGAGCCTGTAATCGTTCTCAGTCCTCAGTTTCCTCCAATCGGCGCGGCAAACCTTGCTGTCAGAGATTGGCCGAACGATGCGGGAAAGGCGGTTGCCGTCCTGTTCGCCAAATCCGTATGGGAGGAATCCGGAATCCTGATGGACAACGGCGAACAGGTGACGAACCTCTTTTACGTGATCGAATGGGCGGAAAGTGCCGAAGGCCCTTGGAAGGAAGGCGACCGGTTCAGAGTCGGCGAAAAAATCCTAGGCGACGAAGAGTCGTGGTCTCCCTTCGGTTTTATGCCGGAAGGCCATGGCGAAATGCACTACTCTCACGTATCGTACCAATTGGAGGCTGCGGACGGCGACGAGCCAAGTTACGAAGATACTCCGGTTCTGATCCGAATCGGCGTTGCCGCAGGCGACAAAATGCCACCCGGTTACTACTTTCCTCAAATCGGCGAGGGAACTTCGAAGGATAACTGGTTTAATGTAGCCCGGAAGTTCAATTTGGCATACGTTGTCATCGTCGCGATTGTTATGCTCGCTTTCATAGGCAAAGCGCGCCGCGGCATAAATTTGTACATCCGTAGAATCGCTGGACTCGAAGCCGTTGACGAAGCTATCGGAAGGGCCACCGAAATGGGCCGCTCGATGTATTTCCTTTGCGGATTGGCTTATGCGAGCGACGTTTCGACAATCGCGGCGCTAAACATCCTCGGCCGCGTGGCAAGGAAAGTTGCCGAATACGAAAGCGACCTAAAAGTTCCGTGTTTCGACCCGATTGTTATGAGCGTTTGCCAGGAAGTCGTCAAGCAGGCATATACCGAAGCAGGACGCCCGGATACCTACAAGGAAGACAACGTGTTCTTCCTTACTCAGGAGCAGTTTTCCTATGTCGGAAGCGTTAACGGCATGATGGTGCGCGAAAAGCCCGCGGCAAATTTCTATTTCGGTTATTACTATGCCGAATCCCTTCTGCTCGCGGAAGCCGGCAACCAAATCGGCGCGATTCAAATTGCAGGCACGGATGCCCTCGTTCAAATCCCCTTCTTCATCAGCGCTTGCGACTATACGCTTATCGGCGAAGAACTTTACGCCGCCAGCGCCTATATCAGCCGCGAGCCGAGGCTTCTCGGAAGCATCAAGGCTATCGACATGGCAAAGGCGGTCGTAATAACGGTGATTGTTCTCGGCTCTTTGCTTGCGACCATTATGGCGTTTGAAGGGCCGGAGCGCTTGCTCTACTTGAAGTATATGTTTTCAAATCTGTAGGAGGCAATTCAAAGCAGTGCAGTTCCTTAAGCGAAACTTACCCATTACGATTGCCTTCACGATAGGCATTGTGATGATTATCCAGTATTACGTCCCAAGCGAGGCATCTCAAAACTTCGCCGAAGACATGAACATTTGGACGGAAATCATCGCCGCTTTCGCCCTGCTAATCGGCGTGCAATCGCTTATCCACAACCACACGATGAAAATCAAAAGGCGCCAGCCGGGATTTGGATATTCGTGGGTGGTAATCATTTCTCTGATATTAATGACACTAGCCGGACTCATTGGCGGCGGCGTCGAAAATCCCTACGGCATTTATTCCTGGATGTTCCTCTACCTTCAAGTTCCGATGCAGGCTACGGTCTTCAGCATTCTTGCCTTCTACATCGCAAGCGCGGCATATCGGGCATTCAGGGCGAAATCGCCGGAAGCCACAATGCTGCTTATAGCCGCCGCAATAACCATGCTAGGGCGCGTTCCCGTCGGCGAACAACTTACGAGCTTTATTCCGCCGGAATCGCCATTCCTGAGTAACTTTCGCATCGAAATCATGACCGACTGGCTTCTCAACGTACCCAACACCGCAGGATTCAGGGCGGTTATGTTCGGCGTCGGACTCGGCATTATCAGCACATCGCTCAGAATCATATTCGGCATCGAGAGAACGTATATGGGAGGTGGCGACTAATGTCGAACTTCTTTTACAAGCTTCCCCGTCAGTTCATTTATCTTCTCGTCGCGCTGATGGTTTTCACGCCGATAATTCGCGGCATCGAAATGAGCGTGAAGCCCGCGCCGGAATCGAGAGCCGTATTCGAACAAGTTGACAAGCTACCCGAAGGCAGCGTGATTCTGTTCGCTCAAGATTACGACCCGTCGAGCGAACCGGAGCTGACGCCCATGACTATTGCGTTTCTCCGCCATTGCTTCAGCAAAAAGCACAAAGTCATCAGCGTGAACGTCTTCAACGTCGCCGGCGTGGGTCTCGGCCAGCTTGCATTTCAGATGATGGAAGAGGAATTCGGCGTTAAAAGCGGCGAAGATTACGTTTATCTCGGCTTCCGGCCGGGAGTCGCGAACAGCATCCGGGCCATTAACAGCGACATAACGGAGTATTACAAAACCGACGCCAATCGCGTCGAAACTCGCAGTATGCCCATTTTTCAAAACATCAAAAACGGAAAGGACGTCGACTTTATGCTCTCGATTGCCGCCGGCGCAACGCCGGAAGCGTGGATTTTGTACGGCGCAAGCGAATCCGGCTACCCGATGGCGGCCGGCTGCACCGCTGTCAGTTTCGCCAGCTACTTCCCGTTTTACCAAAGCGGCCAGATGAAAGGCATTCTCGGCGGACTCAAAGGTGCCGCGGATTACGAGCAGCTGCTCGAAATGCCCGGCATCGCCAGAAAGGGCATGGTAGCTCAAAGCTGGGTTCACATTTTGCTTATCGTGCTCATTATCCTCGGAAATATTTCGTTTTTGCACGAACGGGCCATTAAGAAAGCGGGAGGTAAAGTCTGATTATGGATTTCCTCGAAAACTTTACGCTAATCACCGGACATACTGGACAGGTCATCGGTATCTGGATTGCCGTCGGCCTTACACTCTTCATGCTCAGCTTTTTATATAAGGACAATCCGTTTTTCAAATTCGGCGAGCATCTATACCTCGGCATATCCAACGGCTATTGGATTGTGTACGTTTTTCAAAACGTAATCAAGCCCGAGCTATTCGGCAGAATCGCGCCAAGACTAATTTTCAATCCTGTCGAGCAAGCGGAGCTCTACGGCCAAGATGCTCGTCTGATTTTCATCATTCCCGGTCTTCTAGGGCTTTTCCTCCTTTTGCGGCTTATTCCGGCGATTAGCTGGGTGTCTCGATGGAGTCTTGCATTCTACATCGGCTGGGGCGCTGGCGTTGCAATTCCGACTTATATGGCTAACTACGTGCTTGTGCAGGCGTCTTCTACTTTCAATCCGCTTTTCGGATCGGAACAAGGCGTGCCGTACAGCACTTACGTGAACAATTGGCTGATATTTATCGGCGTCTTGTCCGCTCTCGTATATTTCTTCTTCAGCGTGGAGCACAAAGGAACCATCGGAACGATATCTAAGGTCGGCATATGGACGCTTATGCTGGCTTTCGGCGCAAGCTTCGGTTCGACGGTCATGGCGCGCGTCAGCCTCTTTATCGGACGCGCCCGCTTTCTTGTACAGGAAGGCAGCTCCGACGATTTCGGCTATGCTTTCCCCATTCAGCTTGGCCTGATAGTCTTGATGGCGCTGATAATGCTGGCCGTGAATACGATTGGGCGGGGACAGGCTCCGCAGGTGCGCAAGTAAATCGGTTTTGGCGCTTCCGGCATTCCGCTGTAATATAGAAGCGGTGAAAAAATGAGCTGGGCGGACGACATCCGGGCGCGTGTGAACATTGCCGACGTCGTGGCGGATTATGCGCGACTTAAACCTTCCGGCCCAGGTAAATTCGTTTGCCTTTCCCCTTTCAAACAGGAAACGCGACCGAGCTTTAATATCGATGCGAATAAGGGCGTTTGGTACTGCTTTTCCACGAAACAGGGCGGCGACATCGTAAAGTTCATTATGCTCGTCGAAAACCTTGAGTTCAAAGAAGCTCTGGAATTTCTCGGACACAAATACGGAATTCCCGAACCTGAAAGACCGAAAGGCGCTGCAGGAGGAGGCGGTTTGCGGGCGGAGGGTAAAGAGGCACTGTATAAGGCCTATGAAGCCGCTGCGACTTATTACCAAAACATTTTATTGAACACCTCTATGGGCGCTTCCGCGAGAGCGTATCTTGAAAAGCGCGGCGTTAAAAGCGGAGTAATCCGCGACTTCAAGCTTGGCGCAACGCCGGGCGGCCGCGACATGCTTTGTCAAGAATTGCTCAAGAAAGGCGTAAAAGAAAAAGACCTTGAGCTTGCCGGCCTCGCATCCAGAAGGCGGGACGGTACCGGAGTGGACGACCGATTCAGAAACCGGCTGATTTTCCCCATTGCCAATCATGCGGGGCGGATTCACGCGTTCGGCGGCCGCGCGCTTGACGACGACCCGGCAAAATACATTAACAGCGCAAACAGCCCCATTTACAACAAGAGCGAGGCGTTGTACGGGCTTTCGGAAGCTAAAAAGTCCATCGCCGCTCTCGGTTATGCGATTCTCGTCGAAGGTTATATGGACGTACTTGCGCTTGTGCAGGCAGGTTTCGAAAATGCTGTCGCAACTTGCGGCACCGCACTAACCGAGCTTCACCTCAAGTTGCTTTTTCGCCACACTCGCGACCTTGTAATCTCTATGGACGGCGATGGTGCGGGGCGCGACGCCGCGGTTAGGACGGCAGGCATCGTACTTGCCGCGGGAGTTTCGCCGAAGGTTGTACAGCTTCCCGGCGGAATCGACCCCGACGATTTCATAAAAAAACACGGACGGGAAAAATTCGCTGCACTCATCGAATCGGCTGTAAATCCGGTGCGATTTCTAATGGGCGTTCTCGGCGCGAACTCAGCGATGGATGCGAAAACGAAGGAAGAATCCATTAGAAAACTAGCGCCCATAGTGATCGCGGCACCTCCCATAGTTAAATCCGAATTCATACGCGAAATCGCGAGCAGCCTGTCATTGGATTCGGCAATTGTCCAATCGCTTATCGGAATGGAGCGTTCGCAGCGCGCATCGAAAAAGAGCGCCGCGGATGCCGGAGATGGAATGCGGCGGCTGATGCGCGACGGCAGACTGCTTCTCGAAGCCGGAATAATCGCCGGAATTCTGGCTAATCCAAACTTGTTGAAAATTGCCGCCGAAAAGCTCACCGAAGACGATTTTTCTTCCGCCACAGCCAAGGCGGCGTGGAGGATTGTTTCGACGGGAAGCAATGAAACGAAATGGGACGCCGAAATTCTGGCTCTTCAAAACGAGATTCCGGAGATTGGCGAGTTTTATGGCGTTCTTATTGACGATTCATTCTTCCCGCATCATCGCGACTTTCGGGCGCGTATCGACAAACTCGTCGCGGAAAACAGCCAACCCGACACCGCTGCGATCGAACGCAAAATTGTTGAAGCGGAAGCCGCCGGCGACTATGAAAAAGTGGCTGAACTTGCCGCGAAACTATATGAAATGCGAGGGACGCCCGGAAGTATGAATGAAAAACCGATTCCGTTTTTGCGCAATTCCAAGTAGGCACTTCGTATATTTGCGATTACCTTTCCAGATGGCTAGTTTCATGGATTTTCTGGTTGCTCAATATGCGGAGCGGCGCTTTTGATTGATGCTATGAAATCGTCTCTATCTCTAAGATGCAAGTTTATTCGGATTTTGCGCCTAGCGCCACTAAATAATACCACTACATTGCCGTATTGCCATTTTGTTGCCCCGACAACCGATTCCAAGCGCGACAAATCGAATTCCCTAAACTGAAATTTAAAAATAGGGCAAGAAGCTACGCCAATTACTATCTTCCTTGAAGTTAAATAGGCTATATAAAAATTCCATTTCCATCTAAGTACCGACAAGAATACCAAAGGAACATATCCATATACAATTACAAAAAGCAAATATGAAACTGAATAAACCCAATGAATTCCATAAGCGGTAGCGGGAGACATACCGCCCAAAAGCATAGCAATTATTATTGATCCTAATACCGAAAATAAGCCAGCAATATAAAAACTCCAGGACCATAACCCCGGAGACATCTTAAATCCAGCAAGAAACGCCTCACCTTCCGCGAGCGTCAACCATTCTGGCCGAATATCTTGTTTCACTTCCATTCGATATCTTCAGATAGTACCGTCGAAATTATACCAAAACCGGAGTGCTGTATCTACTGCATATTAATCGTTGAGTAAATTCCTGGAAAATCTTCGGTATCATTTGATTTAAGCTCCGAATCCTGACAAACCTTGCCAAAAATGCCATTTCCTACTAAAATCGTAGTGATTATGCCGCGCCTTCGGTTCGGCCAATCGGAATCAGCATTAGGAGCAAAGCCTTGACAAGGGTCTTTTTGCCATCAATATTCGGTTTTGCCGTTTTCTTTTGGCTTTTTGCAGCCGCGATTTTCGCGGATGAAGCCGCGTCTCCGGCTTCGACCGAATCCGCTCCGGCTCGAACGAAGCCTAAAACGCCAATTTCAATCGATATAATCAACGACCTTTACTTCGGCCGGCCCGATGCGTTCGATTACAGGCTGCTTGTACCCGCATTCGACGGCCAGCTTCAAATTTCTTGGGATTTGAAAGGCTGGGAGCCAACGAGCATCGGTTATCGCTGGCCGTTTCAGAAAATCGGGGACACCGGCGCAAGAATTCAACCGCGAGTCGTGCTCGGCCTCGACAAAGATCTAGAAGACCTCGACGTGCCTTGGGTTGGTTTGAACGCGCTGACCGTCCACAAAAAATGGGATTTATTTTCAGCCGCACGCATTCCCACGAACGACACCCGCACCGGGTTTTTCAACGAATTCGCGTACAATTTTTATGAAAAGAACGATTGGTATCTTCGCGGAAACGTAATCGAAACGCATGCCGCCGGCCGGCCGGCCGGCTGGTCGGGCGGCACGGAGTTAATGTACTGGAAACACCCCGTTCAACTTCGGTTCGCGTGGTTCGATTCACTCAATGACCGCGGAAGAAACGAATGGCGTTTCTGGTTCGTAATCCCGGTTGAGTAAATTGCAGATGCCAAATAGCATCTACTTAAACGCGCCGATTCCTGTCGCCGTTTCGCCGAGTACCAGCGTATGTATATCGTGCGTGCCTTCGTAAGTAATGACGCTTTCAAGATTCGCCATATGCCGGATGACCGGATACTCCAGCGTAATTCCGCTCGCTCCCAGCATCTGCCGCGCTTCACGGGCGATGCGAAGGGCCGCCATCACGTTGTTGCGCTTTGCAAGCGACACCTGCGCGTGGTGCATCTTGCCCTCGTCCTTTAACGTGCCAAGTCTGTGGCAAATAAGCTGCATTGCCGTTATATCGGTCATAAAATCCGCGAACTTCGCTTGCTGAATCTGGAACGACGCAAGCGGCCTTCCGAACTGCGTCCTCCGCGTTTGATATTCGAGAGCGCATTCCAAGCAGTCAAGCGCCGCGCCAATCGCGCCCCACGCGATTCCATATCGCGCCTGCGTCAGGCACGACAGCGGACACTTCAGGCCGTTCGCGCCCGGCAGCCTGCATTCTTCCGGAATTTTTACGTTATCGAATATCAGTTCGCTTGTCACGCTTGCGCGCAACGAAAGCTTTTTTAACTGCTCCGGCGCAGAAAAACCCGGCGTGCCCTTTTCGACAAGAAATCCGCCTACTCCGTCCGGCGTTTTCGCCCACACGATAGCTACGTCCGCGATTGTGCCGTTAGTAATCCACATCTTAGCGCCGTTCAGCACCCAGCCGCTGTCCGCCGGGTCGGCGCGCGTAATCATCCTGCTCGGGTCGCTGCCATGATCGGGCTCTGTCAGCCCGAAACAGCCGATTTTTTCCGCCTTAGCAAGCCTTGGCAGCCAGTAATCCTTCTGTGCCTCCGAGCCCCAAGTGAAAATCGGATACATCACGAGCGCGCTTTGAACGCTCGCGAAGCTGCGAAGCCCGCTGTCGCCGCGTTCGAGTTCCTGCATTATCAGCCCGTAGGCGATATTATCGACGCCCGCGCATCCGTATTTTTCGGGCAACGTCGGACCAAACAGCCCCATCTCCGCGATTTCGGGAACGAGTTCCATCGGGAACGTATGCGCTTCGAAATGGTCCGCTACTGCCGGCATAAACCGCTTGCGCACCCAGTCTCGCACGGTGTCGCGAATCACCTTTTGATCATCGGTGAGCATGCTCTCGATGTCGTAAAAATCGAAAATGTCGGGCTTGTCCATTTTTTCCTCAAAGACTTTCGGCTCGCCTAAAGAAATGAAATTACCCTAAGGCGCCCACTCGCGTGCGAACCTGACCGCGAATTCGACGCCAACTTTGAACATATCCTCGTCCACGTTGAACCGGGGGTGGTGGTGCGCCATTGTGGCGTCTTTTGCCGGGTTGTTGCTGCCGAGAAACACGTACGCGCCAGGAATTTCGTTTAAGAACAGCGAAAAATCTTCGCCGCCCATCGATGGCTCGGCTTCAACGACGCGCTCTGCTCCCACGATTTCCGATAGCAGGCCGCGTGCGTACGCCGCGACTTTCGAGTCGTTAATCGTCGGCGGAAGTTTCACGTCGTAGTTGATTTTCACGTCTCCGCCAAGCGACCTCGCCACGCCGGTCGCGATTTCTTCGACTTGATTTTTCGCGAAATCGGCTACCGCGGGATCGAACATTCTCACCGTACCGGCGAGCTTCGCGCTTTGCGGAATAATATTGAATGCCGTTCCGGCGTGAAACTGGCACACGCTGACCACCGCCCTTCCGAGAGCGCTTACGCGACGGCTGACGATAGACTGAAGCGCGGTCACGATGTGGCTGCCGATTAAAATCGGGTCTATGCACTGGTGTGGCATCGCCGCATGCCCGCCGACACCCAACACCTCGATTTCGAATTCGTGCACTCCCGCCATACATCCGCCGTCAAGCGCCGCAGTTTGACCCGCGGGCAGGCTGTTCCAAATGTGCATTCCCATAACGACGTCGGGAACCGGCTCGTCATTAAGCATTCCGTCTTCTATCATCAATTTTGCGCCGTCCCGGCCTTCTTCGCCCGGCTGAAAACAAAACTTCACTCTGCCCCTGCCAAGCCCGTCCTTCGCCAGAACTTCCGCGGCGCCCATAAGCATAGCCGTGTGAGTGTCGTGTCCGCACGCGTGCATTTTGCCCGGCACTTGCGATTTATACGGAATATCGTTCTCTTCGCCGACGGGCAGCGCGTCCATATCGGCGCGTATCAAAATTGTCGGCCCCGGCTTGCCGCTGTCGAAAAGGCCAACAACGCCGGTCGTGGCATATGTTTTGTACGGAATCCCTAGCGAATCGAGATGCGCCTTGACGATTTCGCTTGTACGGAACTCCTCTAGTCCGATTTCGGGATGCATATGAAAATCGCGACGCCAGGCGATTACCTTTTCTTCGATTTCGCGCACTGGCGCGCTCACGCTTACTTCGCCCACTCCGGTTGACATAAAAGCTCCTTGACTATGACGTTTCGCGGGAACAAAATCCGCCGCGGGCGGTTATAATATCATTGGCGGGGAGCGGCCGGGATAGTTGCTGTGAGTTGTGCGGGCGATTTACATTTTGCGCAATCGGCGCTAGGGAGCAATGGTGGCACCGGGAACTCTGCGGGATTTTTTGCCGCACATTCGTGCGGCGCTAATTGTTATAGCCTATCCGTTCGCGCTCGCGGCGTTCTATTTCGCTTACCTGTTCATTACCCCACTCGACGGCGAACTTTTATTTTCCGGGCCGTTCATTGGCCAGCTCGAAACCTTCACCGCGTTTTTCGCCGGAATTCTTATCGCAAAAACCGCTCCGAAAAGTCCCGTTAGAATGACCGCATTTGCGTTTCCCCTCATCGGATTGACGATTCTCCTTTTCGCTCTTCTTCTCGAAACTTCCACCGAAATTTTCCTCGGAGTTTTTGCCGTCGGAGCGGCAAACTTGGCGTTTGTTACAATCGCCGCCGTCATCGGCGCACGCTGCGCCGTGCGCGGCGAAACGGGCTTCCACTTGCCGGTTATCGTTTTTACCTCTCTTTTTCTGGCTTGCCTTTTCGTCGCGGAGTCTTTTCCGCCCTACCGGATGATGCCCGAAATCGGAAATTCTGCGTCCGCATCTTCCGCGATTGCAAGTCCCACATTTTTCGACCTCGTTATCGAACGTTCCGGCACTTTCAAACTTTCGCTTATGCTGGCGGCGATTTCGTTCGCTACCGGCTTTGCACGGCCGCGCGAGGCTTTGCGATGGCCGATTTTCTATGCTTTTCTGATTGCCGCGCTTTTTTACCAGTATCAGGCTTTTGCTCCCCCTGAACTGGCACACGGAATGTACTACGAGTTCGCAAAATCACTTTCCGTGATTGCGCCAAACCCGCCCCGTGACGCCTTCGTTACTTTCGGCATCGTTTTTATTGTCTCGTTTGCCGCGTGCGCAATCGGCGCGAAAACGGCTCGATTGTTTAAAGGGAGATTAAATGCTCGAACCTGACTCAAATGCATCACAGGTAAGAAAGAAACTCCGGGAGTCCATAGCGCGCTATTTCTCCGTTTTTGGCGTGGTATTGCTCTTTCCAATTGCGGTGACATTTTTGTTGCCGCTGATTATGTATCTTGCGCCGCAACAAATTCATGAAGAACACACCGCCATTTTACTGGCTTTGGTTCTCGTTTTCAGCTGCTTCTTTTGGGGCTACCTAATTGCTTGCGCCGCGGGAAAAAATAACTGGAAACCGGCGATTTTCGGCCTCGTGTTGTTCACCGCCACTCTGCATCTTTCGTTAATCATGCTGTCTGCTTATATATAAGGTGCCCAAATTGAAACTGCTAAATACTCTAATTATTCCTATTTTAGCCCTAATGCCGCCGTTTTGTGTGCTTCTCGGTATTCTTATTGGGTTCAGGAGGCGCATCGAATTCCATTATCCTGTTGCGGTCGCCTTTGCTCTTTTTCTCGCTGCCTATATGGGCTCGTTCGAGGCCGGACCTTTCGATATAAAGCTTCTCGCGATGCTTGCCGTTTTTGCCGCTGCGCTCGGATTTTTGAAACCGCGCGAATCGTTTCACTGGGCATTTTTTTTCGCGGCGTTTTTGGCGCTCGTCGAATTTATGTTTCTCTTGACCGCCGAGCAATATAAGTTCACACCCGCTTTAAGTCCTCTTAAAGGGGCGGCATCCTACAATCCAGGTGATTTTAACCCCATTTATTACTTCAGACCGGAATTCGCAAATGCAGCAGCTGTAAGGTTTGTTGTTTCACTGGTCGCCGCCGCTGCGGCATCCGTTATCGGCATCTTTGCGAGCCGAAATTGGGTTCGAATAAACGTGGCTTTTTTCGATCCAACATCCGGCAATAAACCTGATTCAGATGTTTTGTATTCTGCAGCGCATACTCCACTTTGTATTAGAAAAAATACAATGCGATATCTATATGTAGCGCTTATCGTTATTTTTTATCCCGTAGCTGGACTTTGTTTCTATATTTTTACTAGCTATTATTCTCCTCTGCGATATAGCATTCCAATGGCTAATGTGTTGATGATGCTATTCGCTTCGTTTTTCCTCGGCGCTCTGGTCGCCTACGTATCCCGGCCTCGCAATTGGCAGGTTGCGCTATTCGGATTTTATTTATTTTTCGCGATTCTCATTGCCTTGTTTTATGCTTACGTTTCGATGCTTGGCGATTCTTATTTGATATCCGCAAGCGGAGAGGCCGTAAGGGATTTTAACATAGAATATTTTTTCGCCCTCCTTCCTGCAATGGCCGTCATGACGCTTTGTATGCTGGCCGGGATATTCGCTGGTTTCAAATGGCAATTTGCGCCACGAGTGCCAATTGCGGTTATACTTGGGCTTTCGCTTCACGCTCTTGCACCCGGGCTTTTCGATTCGTTTTACGCTTTCGAATATTTAATCGCGATCTCGATTGTCGCAATGACATACGGATGGCTTAATGCGCGCGAAATTGGGCGCTGGACGATTTTTTTCTCGCTTATAATCACCGCACTCAGGCACAATTACATTGTAGCCGGCATAAACCGAATTGTGAAAGATAACGTCATGTATCCCGAGGACTTCCGGATGCTGTATCCCGATATTGCGAAAAAGTATCCTGTTGGCATTGATATGAACGATTTCGCTTTGATGGAAAACACGTTATGGTTTTTCTTGGTTACAATTGCGTTAATGATTGCATTCGGATGTGCAGGCGCTTTCGTAAGAATAAAAATGGAGTCAAAGCAATGATAGACCGAAGTATGCGCTCAGACTTAAAACACAATAGGAAGGAAATCCTTATATGCGCGGCGACGGTGCTCGTTGCGGTAATTCTGTATCCCGCCTTAATGTATCTTCTGGCATTTTTTATGTGGGCATACAGCGAAGCTTCCCATACGCCATATTCCGGAAATCTCGTTCATGGATACATGTTCGCCATGTCTGCCTTTTACATGGGTTACTTAATCTCACAATGCGTCACTCGCAAATATGAAAAGCTTGTCAATGCCGGAATCGGTCTGCTTTTGTTAGTGCTGATATTCGTGTTTTCTTGGGGAAGCAGCCTTCGGTTAATTTTATCGATAAATTACGAGTTTATGCGCGTTATATTAACTCCGGCCTTTTTGGCTCTTTCCGCAGCTCTCGGCGCGGCCTATGGATTTAGCCGGAAAATTCGGCTTCACGAAGTTATCGCGACGCTTGCCGGATTATACCTGTTATACCAACTCGCCGCCATTTATATGGATGCAAGCGGTCTGGTTCATCTCTTTTGGCTCGCGGCTGTTGCCGCATACCTCGGAATCGTCGATAGGCGGTCTATCTTACGCTGGGCTTTCTTTTTCGCCGCGCTTTTCGGCGTAAACCACTTCGGAGCCTCGTTTTTGCCGTTTTTTGGCGATTCGCTGACTTCAGATCCAAAAGCATATGCGCTTCCGGGGCAGAAAATGGCGGAATTCGATTTCGGAATACCCCGGTCTGAAATCGCGGATCCCGAATTCGCGCTTTTTGCGATCGCCGTTTTCGCCGCAATATTCGTCTTTACGGCTATGTTCGGCTTTTTCGGAGCGTTTCTTGCGCAAAGTTTTTCCAGCGAAAGGATTGCTAACAAGGCGGACGAATCCGGATAATTGCAGTAACCTATAATGTAAAATCGCCCTTTTGCAAGGAGCATTTAGCATGAATTTCCTTTTAATCCTCTACCGCGATCCCCGCGATGGCGACGCGGCGTGGAACGCGCTTCGCATCGCGAATCAAATGCACGAATCCGGAATGTCCGTGCGGGTATTTCTCCTTGACCGCGGCGTATGGACGGCTCACCCGTCGATGCTCGAATCCCCAGATGGCATGGCAACCGACGCGCACCATATTCTTAAAAAGCTGCTTGAAGCGGGGTTGGCCGTTCGCGCCTGTGGAACTTGCGTCGAGCGCGCCGGCATGGACCCGCGCGAAATCCCGGAAAGTATCGAAATCGCTACTCTACCCGGGCTTGCCGATTGGATTGCGATATCTGAGCGAATTGTTGCCATTTAGCCGAAACCGCAATAATTCGCATTGAGCAGTACGCAAATAACCTTCAATCCGCCGCTTGAAGGTAATAAATTTCGCTCTTTTGCGGCTATTCCCGCTCCCCGGAGTAATAATGGAATACAGAATTGAACGCGATACGCTGGGCGAGGTTAAGGTGCCGATTAATGCATATTACGGCGCTCAAACCGCACGCGCGGTCGAAAATTTTCCCGTCAGCGGCTTCCGTTTGCCGCCCGAATTCGTACATGCGCAAGCCGCCGTCAAGCTGGCGGCAGTTCGCGCGAATCGCGATGCAGGCGCCTTTAGCCGCGAAATCGCAGACGCGGTCGAGTTCGCGGCGCTCGAATTGCTAAACGGGAAGTACGACGCGGAATTCGTCGTTGACGTTTTTCAGGCCGGCGCGGGCACATCTCAAAACATGAACGCGAACGAGGTGATCGCGAATCGCGCAAACGAAATCCTAGGCGGAAAAAGAGGGGAATACGAATTCGTTCACCCGAACGACCACGTAAATTACGGCCAATCCACCAATGACACCATTCCATCGGCCATTCGCATCGCAGCCGTCACCGAAACGCATGGCAAACTTCTTCCCGTAATTAAAAGCCTCTTCGCCAATCTTAAGAAAAAGTCCGCCGAATTTGAATTAGTCGTAAAAAGCGGCCGCACCCACCTGCAAGACGCCGTCCCGCTCACTCTAGGCCAGGAGTTCGGCGGATACGCCGCGTCTATCGCTCGCGATATTTCATTTATCGAATTCGCTCTTTCCGGAATAAAAAAACTCCCCATCGGGGGAAGCGCCGTCGGCACAGGGCTTAACACCGCCCCCGGATACCGGGACGCCGTCATCCGTTACATAAACGAAATCACCGGGCTCGATTTCGAAAAGCCGGACGATTATTTCGCCGCAATGAGCGGTTTCGACGACGTCATGCATTTCGCGGGTTCGCTGCGTGCGCTCTCTACTACGCTCAAAAAAATCGCCGACGATTTCCGGCTTATGGCAAGCGGGCCGCGAACCGGATTCAACGAACTTCTTCTTCCCGCAGTCCAGCCCGGAAGCTCGATTATGCCTGGAAAAGTGAATCCCGTGCTGCCCGAAATGCTAAACATGGCCGTGTCGCATGTAATGGGCCTCGATGCCGCGATTTCCCACGCTGCGCAGGGCGGCCAGCTCGAGCTGAACGTGATGATGCCCGTCATCGCATACGACCTCTTGACGGAAATCTCGATTCTAACCGGAGCGATAACGGCCTTCAGCGATAAATGTCTTGCAGGCGTAAAGGCGAATGCGGAAATTTGCCGGCAATTCGCGCTTAAAAGCCCCGCGCTTGCAACCGCGCTCAACGTGAAAATCGGCTATGCAAAAGCCGCGGAAATTGCGAAGGAAGCGCTTGAAAAGGACGTTCTTATTAAGGACTTGGTCGTCGAAAAAGGCCTGATGACGCGGGAAGAAGCGGACGAACTTCTCGACCCGGGCAAGATGATTTAGTCACGCAGTGTAGGCATCAGGTGTTCAATCTGCATATTTACCGGGTTGAATGCTTGCGCCGGTCAGGTCTTGTCGCCCCTACATTCGCCAGCCGTTACGGTAATTGAACTGCGTTTCTTCTTTATGGTTTTGCGGGCAGCGGCACCTACTTGCATTTTCCGATTTCTTTTTCGGCTTAACTACTTTTCTTCGCCGGATTAGATACTCGACCAAGAGAATCCAGATGAATCCAGCGAAGGCGGCAGCGACGATAAGATATTCGATCCACGACATGCTGGCGTGAACCAATTCTTTGAAATTTCCAGACACCTTTATCGCCTCCTTATGGGCATCGGGCGTTAGGAACTCAGCAAAGCTGCGGATTCATATTCTGTGGGCAAGGCAACAAAACAGACAACCCGTTGCCCGAAGCGCAGGACGGAATTAAATGCTAATGGGTTCGATATTGGATAGCCTGCAAAAAGGAATTACTATTTACTATAGTATTAAATTGCCACTTGTATAAATTCGTCAACCCGAGTAGTGAGAGGTACCTTCTATAATCCCTTAAATACAATAAAAAAATTCGAACGCATTTGAATATTGGCCGTCCAGTATCTACTATTTGGCATAGTAGATAATCTGCCGTTTGCCAGGATTGCCGAATAGGATAAGTCGATATGTTGAACCTTGGAAAAGTGGCTGGTGCGGACTTAGTGAATGGAACTCCGTTGGCCGCTGTTTTTCATCAGTTTTACCGCCCGCGGGCTGCGGGCGAAAGGAGGAAAGAAATATGGATAGCTATGCGTACGGGCTTTGGCCCCTTGTCGTCGTCAACTCGGTGCTTTTTATCGTATTCGCGTTCAGTTTCAGCCATCCAGTAACTGGCCGGGACTGGCGGCAATTCGGTGCGTTCTCTGCGTTTATCGTTGCGCTATTCGCCGAAATGTTCGGATTTCCGCTGACGATTTACATTTTGTCAGGCTGGCTCGTGCACCGGTTTCCCGGTATCAATATTTACTCGCACGACGCGGGTCACTTTTGGTATCTGCTATTCGGCGGAATCGGCGACCCACACGCGAGCGCCATACATGTCGCCAGCAATTTGATTATCTTTTCCGGATTCATTTTGCTCGCGGCTTCCTGGCGAGTCCTTTACCGGGCGCAGATTTCACGCGGGTTCGCGACCACTGGTCCATACGCCCACATTAGGCATCCCCAGTACCTTGCGTTCATTTTCATATCTCTCGGGCTTTTCTTGCAGTGGCCCACTCTTCTCACGCTCGTAATGTTCCCGATCCTGTCGGCGATGTACGTGCGGCTGGCTAGACGCGAGGACGACGCGATGTTCGGCGAGGAGTACGAGACTTGGGCGAGGAAAACGCCCGCGTTCATCCCGGTGATCGGCGGAAGGCTAAAGCGTCCGCGAAAGGACGAGCACCCGCAAACGGCGGTCAACCCAGAAGGAGGTAATTTGGAATGGACTTCGTTTTAACCAACGTACCGTGGGTTTTGCTGCTTTTGATTTGCGCTGGGCTGCACTTCTTCCATCACAAGCGCTCAAATCACGGCCGCGGGCGGAGTTCCGCGAATGACAACTACGGCCAAGAGGCCAAGCACGGCAAGGGCGGTTGCCACTAAACAAGTTCTTGCCGTCGCGCCCGCACCGCGCGGCGGCGGAGGCATACCGAAGGAGGTATAGCAATGAAGAAACTAAGTATAGTTGCAGTTTCTGCGGTGTCGGCGGTGCTTGCGGTTTTCGCGATTGCACTGTTCGCTGCTTACGGAACATCCGAGTCCGCGTTTGCCCAATCGGGACATACCGGCGATCATGCGATGCATGCCGCGAAGGAAGGCTCACACGCCGATTGCGGCATGATGAGCGGCGAAATGGGCGAGATGGACCAAGCGAATTGCGCCGAGATGATGTCCGGAATCGACGGAGCGCTGAAGGCAATGAACGAAGCCGCAGACAATGACAAGATCGACGCGATATCCACAGCGGTTAACGAGATTGGAGGCATGATGACGAAAATGCATTCCGAAAAGTGCGGGATGGGCGGCATCCCTCACTCCGGATAGCGCTGGCCGTACGCAACACGCGGCGATTTTGATGCCGGGGACTAAAATAGTCCCCGGCTTTGCGTTTCAAGAAACAAAAGCGATTTGTACATTGGTCATTTTTTCTGGGACTAGTTTTTTGGAAATCGATAAAAAGAAGAAATTGAAAATGGAGTACACCTCGACCCGGGCAAGATGGTATAGATGCTTTGCGCACAACACATAGCGGAAAACTTCACCAACCTAGCGCATCCCTCAAGAATTTTCGGCTTTTCAAATCTGCATCGATTAAGCTTTCCATTTTCCGCCACAGTAGCCGCTCGACCTCTTTTAAATCCGAATCCGCTGCCCAATCTTCCTCATATTTTTTTAAGGGCAAATCGTACAGCCTGTAAATCGCTCCGCAAATATTCGAACCGGTTTCAATTCCGAAGGGTTCTCCACGCGAATCCACTTGAGCGCACTTTTGATGATAAATATGCTGGATGTCCCGGTCGAAAAACGCTTTGCCTTCATAAACCGGCTTCCCGCATTTTTCACAGTGAGCCGCGTCCGGAAATTCGCCGGATAATTTCAGCAGTTTTGCCCAAACAACGCATCCGAGTTTCGTCAGAGCGAAAGATTCGCGCGACTCCGGCATTGCGGCAAGCGAATTAACCGTCAATCTAAAAACCGGCTCCCACAAATCTTCCGGCCAATGAGACCGGGTTAAAATTTCCAGTATCAGCGAGCCCAGCGCAAGCGTCGCCGCAGCCGACTGCACTTTTCTGTGCGCCCTCGAAACCTCGACTCCCGTTAACAGCGGCAGCGCGCGGCCGCGTTCCAAATAAAATTTCCCTTCACAAAAAGGTCTCGAAGCACCGGCCAGTTTGCTTTTCGATTTGCGCGCGCCTTTAACCATAACGAGAGTCTTTCCGCATTCGGGGCCGAATAGCGTGATTATCCGGTCTGATTCCCCGCTTTCGCGCGCGGCGCATACAATTGCATAGCAAATTTCAGTCACAGGTGAATTATAAGCCCGCCATTCCATTGATGCGGCAATCGGATTCACTCGTTTCCGGCGAACACATTTGCGTTTCGGCAGTCTATATGGCGTGCCACATAGCCGGGAGAATTCCGGAGAATCTGAGCGGCGGCGTTTTATAATCGGCCTGCGCCCATTTTTCGTGACGATTTTAGCCGGTTTCACGTCGCGCGCCGTGCTAGAATCGTGCCTCGCACTGCGGACGGCAGTTTCGTTTCCGCGATTTTTGTGCCGCCCGCCGCTGCGAACCGTCCCATCCGTCCGCTTTGGAGAACTGCATGATTGTCTTTTACAACAAGCCTCTTCTTAGAATTCTGGTGATAATCGCAGGCATTTCGCTGGCGTTCGTGGGTTACAACTATGCGCAAGGAATGTTCGAAGTTCTGGGACGGCAGGGAATGCTCGACGCGCTCGCGATTCTCGGCTACGTCGCCGCAAGCTACTTGGTGCTAATCGTCGCCGAAGTCGCCGACAGCCATTACGTAAGGGCATTCGGCGGCCTATCTCTCGGAGCGGGATTGCTTATCGCTTGGCGGTTTCTTTCTTACGACCTCGCCAAACTCGAATCGGGAAATTCCACCGCAATTTACGTTGTGTTTTTACTAGCTGCGGCAATCGGCGCGGCATACCTTGCAATCGTCGTGGTGAGGCTCGTTCTCGACCGGTTGAATCTCGGACGCCCGATGTTGCCGGAGTCCGGACGAATCGGAACGTACGAGGGCGCCGTGGAGCCGCCGCCATACCGCAGCCGTACGGAAGAACCAAAAATTGACAAAGCCGTTTGGAACGATCCATCGATGATGCCGGATTCGCTTTTCGACGCCGGAGAAAAACCTTCCAAAAATTCCGGCGGTGCCGCTCATCCGCCGGATTCATTCGAGGAAAAACCCGCATCGCGGCTTGTCGGCATTTCCGGCGCGTTCAGCGGAACGGTTTTCGACCTTTCCAAGGGCGAATTCGTCATCGGGCGCGCGGAGGATTCCGACTTTCCGCTGGTTGGCGACAATCAGGTAAGCCGCAGGCATGCGCTAGTCAAAGTTGACGAAGGCGGTTTTGCGGAAATCGAAGACCTCGGCAGCACCAACGGAGTTTTCGTAAGCGGCGCACGCACGAACTCTGCGAAGCTCTTTCCCGGAATGACGCTCTCGATTGGAACTTCGACCTTCAAAGTGGAATGATTTTCTTAACTACGCTCAAAAAACTTGCTCCGATTTTTATCGCGGTAATCGCAATGTTTGCGTTCGCCGCCGCGCATCAAACCGGCAGCGCTCTTGCGCAAAGCGATATCTGGAAGCCGTTCGAAAACGATGAAGAAGAACCGGAGCCGCTTGAGCCGCCGTCGGAAGAAGACATCCTCGCTCGCGACCCGATAGCGATTGACGTTCCGTCAAACCTCAACCTATCCATTTCTCAAGTACTCACTGACGAAGAGCATTTTCCAACCGTTCAGCTTTACGTAAGCGCGCTTGACGCCGCGGGAAATCCGGTAAAAACCATAAGACCCGAGCATTTTTCGATTACGGAAGAGGGAAAGCCCGTAGGACAACCGATTTTCGGCGACCCCTTGAGTCGCGCTCCGCTTGCAATCGTTTTCGTCGTGGACGTTTCGACCTCGATGGAACTCGCGCTCGGGCTGGAAAAAGAAGCGCTAAAAACTTTCATAGACCGCCTCGGCGAAAAAGACCAAGCCGCGCTAATAAGCTTCAGCGACGTGCCAGTCATCGAATACTATTTCACAGAGGACAAAGAACGCCTGAAAGAAGCGGTGGACAACCTTCGGCTTGTGGGCCGCACCTCGCTTTGGGACGCGCTCGTCGAGGGTATGAACCTCGCGCTCGAAATGGAAGGTATGCGCCGCGCAGTCGTCCTTATGACCGACGGCGTCGACAACATGTCCGGCAATTCGCCCGACAGCGCGCTCGAGCACTACCGCGTAAACGCGGAGGAACAGAACAAAACCTTCAGTGTTTTCACGCTCGGTCTCGGCCTCGACATCGAGCGAGTCCAGCTCGAACGCGTCGCCAAGCGAACGGGCGGACGATTTCTCGAATCGCCTACGCCGGGCGATCTCGAGCGCGTTTATCGCGAAATCATAACGACTATCGAAAACGAATACGTTCTCGAATATACGTCGCCGCACACAAACGACCTCGGCAGAATGGTCACAGTCCGCGTCGACGCCGACTACTACGGCGCAAAAGCGGCGGCGGAGGCGATATACCGTATTCCAGGGCTTGGCGGCGCGCTGGCGCGCCTAATGTGGCCGGGGATTATCCTCACGCTCGTAATGACTATCGTGCTCATAATCGTCACTTACCTTAAAATCACTCGCGCCGCGTGGCTGACCGTGATGATTACGCCGCTCGAAAGCAAGGACTACACGATATCGGGCGGGTACGCCGCCATCGGCCGGGCGGAGGACAACGAAATAATGCTGCGCCAAGACCCGAACGTCGAATCGCATCACGCCGTGATTTCCGAAGGCGCGGGCGGGTTCGCCATCGAAGCGCTGTCGAGCGCGCATCCAATCGGCATAAGGAACGAATGGGTGCGCCGCGTCGTACTGCGCGACAAAGACGCGTTTTGGATTGGAAACACGATGATAATCTTCCGCGAAAAGGCGCTGAGAGAGGGCGAAGCGCACCCGGCGGAATATCCGGAACCGGACCTTGCGCCGATAGACTCGCTGTCCGAAACCTTCGCGCCGGCGGACGTGCCGGAATATCTGGAGATTATCTCGGGGCCGTGTATGCATGCTGGCGCGGGAGGCGCAGCTGGAGCTGCCATCGTGGGCGGCGCAGGCGGAATGGACGTTGCGGCAGGTGCTGGCGGAATGGGGAAAGATGTTTCAGGCGGAGGCGGGACGCGGTTCGACGTGTCGCAGCCGGGCACTTACTACGTCGGCCGCGTCGAAAAGGCGAAATTGCCCGGTGAAGATTCCGAAATAGACATTTCCATAGCGCTTATTGCGGACGCGCGTGTAAGCCGGCTGCACGCGATGCTGCGGCGGGACGGGCACGGCCTATGGATTACCGACCTCGGCAGCACGAACGGCACGTACGTGGACGGCGTCCGGATCAAAACGGAAACGCCGGTTACCAGCGGCTCGATAGTGGAAATAGGGGATACCGCGATGCGGGGAGGGTGAGTTTTGTGCAATTGATAAAACTTATTATGGTTTTCGAATTATAATGCCATTTCTTTTAGCAGATCGTATAATGCTATTGCGATTATATACTCCAATTCCAAATTTGTTAAGCACCATTAGCAGGCAATCCTCATTTGACATTTGCTGTCCGCTATATTTGATAAGATATTCATGCAATTTATTAATGTCCGCTTTGTAAAGGTAATAATCTTCAGGAAATAATGAATTACACGCATAATGTTTAATTTTCTTGACCTCTGCCGCAGTAGCAGCTTCATTGAATGCAATCACTCCTTTCGGATGATGCGATAGTAACCACATTTCATAGTATGGATCAGCAGGCATAATACCAACGCCAGCCGCAGCTATATATTCGAACTTCTTACTATAAACATCGTGCATCGAACGCCTTATTGTATTCTTCCGCTGGCCCTCGTCATAGTTAGTTAAACTTACTTCAGTTAGGCCAAGGTAATCCTTAAATCTATCCTGCGATTTTTTACTACCTTCTAAACCAGTTATTGCCCTCTCCCACTCGATGTCAGAGAATCGCAATAGGATTTCCCATCGGTCAATCATACAAATCCTGTCAATGAATGGAGCAAAACTCAATAAGCCAGTAGGTGTTTTGTCGGGATCAGCATATATCAAAGTTGGCCATTGTTTGGCTTCCTCTATCCATTTTTCCAGAATATCCGTAAAGTCCCCACAATGTACTTCATACAATGCTGGGTTAATGCCAGTAGTTCTAAGAGTTACTGAAAGTTGCTCAAAATGTTTAATCTCTGCAAACTTGCAGAATAGCTTAGCCACACCACCCTTGCCATTAGATAATAGTGGCGTGCCATTTGCCAGCTTCCGAACATTGAAATTAAGTGCTATTAAAGGCGAACCATAGGTGCCTGATTTTTCGGATTTTCCCGCGCCTGCAAACAAGTCAATTATGTAAAGTCTGTCATAATGCTTGCGAAAGTGGTCACACCAGATTCGAATATATGAACCGTAAAAATGATCTTTCGCAAATTTATACGCCCTATCTTTTTGATGATACTCCGGCATATTGTCTCCTTTCCATTTTAATGTTGCGCGCCAGAGGATCATCCGCTCCCAGTAGGCAGTGGCAGCCTTTGAACTTCATACCGAGTTTCTCCCACACGCTTTTATCTTCTTTGCAAAGCGCGGGGACGACTTTGGCTTTTAGCTTTTCAAGCACGAATCCATACATTTCGAGTAGCAAATCCTCCGGTATCCGGTGCTTGAAACCGCTAGGGTCTTTTTCCTTAGTTAGATAATCGAACACGTCGTAACGCCTGCCGTTATTTTTGCTCGCTGTTTTGAGCGAATTCATAGACGTTGCTCGAAGCGCACCTAATGTGACCATTTCGGGTTGAAGATCGTTTATCCGATCGATGGTTTCAGCGTATCCGGATTTCCAATCCTTATATGGAATCATCGGATCGAGCCTTAGCCTGGCGCGCCATCCGGCGTCTTTCATTTTGCGAGCCGCATCGAATCTGCGCGATGCGGGCGGTGTTCCTTCTTCGTATTTCTTACTAATGTACTCGGAGTTGACGGACCACGAGAAAACTGCTCTGTTCGTCGGCGCAAGCGCGAGTGCATTCTTAATCATCACTGATTTGGTAAGAAAAATAAGCTGATGCCTTTTTTGCGCCGCGAATAGCGGAATGCAAAGCTCAGTAATGGCCTTTCCATTAACTTGCTTGAAGGCTGAATCGAAAAGCAAACCGTCTTGAAGTTCCCCAACTATCATCGACATTGGAATCGGAGATTCAAGCCAATCTTCAATTTGTCCGACCATATCTTCCCAGTTTGTGTATACCATTCCCATTAATACGTCTGGATTGAACTTGAACCAAGGCAAAGCTTGAAGAAAGCAGTAGGCACATTTATACGCGCAACCTGCAGCCGGCACCAGTTGCCAGAATTTAAAGCATACTATGTCCGAATCTTCTCCCGGTCCGGCGAATTGCCGAATAAAGGAAGACGCGCGATTGGCCTTGACTACCATCTAATCGCTCCGAAGTTCAATGGCAATGATGATTATAGTCTACTAGGAAACGCCTGTCAAGTATGATTTGATTCTGGTGCAATAAAAGTCACCCCCCTACCTCATCCCGAACCAGTTCCCGCCGTCGAGGTCTTGAAAGAAATAATTCCGGTCGCCTTCCTTTTCGATTTGCTCGCCCCTTTCCCGCGCCTTTGCGTAGTGCCGCTCGAAGCCCTCCCGGTCGCCCAGCGCCGCGTACGCCCGCGCCACGCATTCATGGGCGAACGCGATGTCGAAATCGCCGATGCCCGCCTCCTCGCACTCCCGCAGGCATTCCAGCCCGTGATAAAGCGCCGGTTCGCCGCGCCCTAAAATCGCGTACACCCGGCTCACCTGCCACTCGCCCCGCAAGAAATTGACCGGCTCTCCGACGTGCCCCCAGTGAAACCGCGACGCATGCGCCGCGTGTATCATCTCGAATTCTTCTTCCCGCGTGCGCTCGGTCTTGTCGATGAAATCCCACGTATAGTTGAAAAGCGTCACCGCAAAATACTTGTGAGCCTCGGTTTCGGTGAATTTTTTTTCATCGGCCGCCGATGCATCGCTTTCGCCATTTTCGGCCGCCACGTTTTCCGCGCCGCCGCCTGGTTCTTCGTGCGTCTTTGCTTCATCAATCATCGCAACGCTCCAAATAAAAACAATTATAGCGAAACAAAAATTCCGCAGCATCATATTACACCGTCCTTTCGGTATGAATTTACACGCTCATCCCGCCAGCGCGTTTTCATAGCTTTCCCTCGCGAGCGCAAGAATCGCGTCCTGCACATCGTCTCCTTCGATTGCTATTTCCAACCAATTTTTCATCGGCTTTGTCCCGGATATGAAAACTTTCGCGGAAACTCCGGCGGCTTCGCCGCCAACTAGCCTTCGCCTCGTTTCTTCCGATAGCCGCGTTAAAACAACTCCGCCCGTGACGAGAAACGCGAACAGCGCCTCCGCAGCCATATAACAAGGGCTTCCGAACATTTTTCGCGGCGTCACGCCGGGCAGCCGCAAAATCGCGTCCTCGAACGCCTCGCGGAAATACCGCATCGCCGCATCGTCGTACATTTTCGCCACGCGGCGATTATCGCGCAGCGATTCGATTAGCCAGCCATTTCCGGCGCGCTCCATAGACCGACGATCGTTCCTTGCGGATCCATGAAGAAAGCGAAAAACCCGTGTTCGTCGCTGATTTTTTTCTTGGGGATAAGCGTTTTGCCGCCCGCAGCCTCGATTCGGGCGAGAGTATCTTCGATATTCTCGACCGAAACATAAACGACCGTGCGCGGCGCTTCCCGCTCGTCTCCCTCCGGATCGACGTATCTGAACCCGCCGCCGAGTTCGCCCTCGCCAGGCGAAAACATTTGATATTCCGGCGTAAACTCCGAAATTTTCCAGCCGAAAATTGCCGAGTAAAACTCGACCGTTTCCTTCATTCCGTTCGACACGAACTCGATGTGGCAAATCGAATTAACCATTCAAAGCTCCTTTTGCGCGGATTTCCAAAAATAAGGAACAAACTTATCATACCCCTCGCGCAGGAATTCGATAATCCGCGAAACCGCGCGGGTATTCAAAACGCGGATTGCGTCCGGGCGGCGGGCCTTGCAAGAATCGGCTGGGTCCGGCTCCCGCTTCGGCACAAGCCCGGCTTAAAAATTCTTGGCTGGAGGTTTTGCTATGACGCGTGAGGAAGTTTACAAGGAAATCGAGGCCACGTTCGGCCTTGTGCCGTCGTTTTTCAAGCACATTCCGGAGAACAGACTGGAGCTTGAATGGAAACTCATTTTGCAGGCGCAATTCGCGGAAGGCCCAATTCCGAACAAATATCGCGAACTGCTCGGCGTCGCAATTTCCGCGGCAACGAGATGCAAGTACTGCACTTACTTCCACGCGGCGGGCGCAAGGCTCCAAGGCGCGACCGAAGCCGAAATCGAAGATGCCATTTCGTACGCGAAAAGCACTATGGGCTGGAGCACTTACGTCAACGGAATGCAGGAAGACTACAACACGTTCGTCGCTGAAGTGGACGCAATCTGCGAACATGTTCGCAGTCAGGCATCCGCAGAAGGATAAACGCCGGCTTTTCTTTCTCATCTGACAACCGGAATGCTTACATTAGTCCCTTACTACAGCCGCTTGGCGACATCCGGCAAGGCTCGCATCGCTACTTCGCTTAAATGCGCCGCCGTGTAATTGGAGCGCTTTCTCGCGCTCGCTTGATTTATATAGTAAATGCACGCCGGGCATGTAGTAGCTATTTCCTTTTCCGGCATTCCGGCATACGCTTCGGCCTTCTTCGCCGCGATTTCCTGCGCCATTTTCGGAAAATCGACGCAAAATGTACCGCCGAATCCGCAGCAGTCCCCCTCGCCGTCACGCGGCTCGTAAACCGCGCAACTTGATAAAAGCGACCTTGGCTCTTTGGAAATTCCCATCGCCCATCTCTGATGGCAAGGATCGTGAAAGCCGATTCGCTCTTTGGTGTTTTCGAGTTTCAAGCGGTCTTTTACAAGTTCGATTACTTCGAAATCCATCCGTACGCTTTCGGAAAAAATCTCGAATTCACTTCCGAACCGTTCCGGATAAACGATTTTCATGGTTTTGCAGCAAGTCGGATTGCTTGCTATTACATAGTCGCAATCCAGCCGGTTGAATTCCGCAAGCATAGCTCGCGCCATCCGCTCGAATCCAGCCAAATCTCCCGTGCCGAGCAGAGGAGCTCCGCAGCAACCGGCAGATTTTGGAATCACTATTTCGCAGCCCGCACGCTCAAGCACTTCCACCGTAACACGCGCGTTTGCCGGATACAGCGTGTCCGTCATGCAGTCCACGAGATAGCCGATTTTCAATTTTCGCGAGCGGCCCACCACCCGGTCCCGGATTTCTTCCAGCGATGCGCCGGAAAGCGTCGCATTTCCCGCCGAAGCGATTAGCGCCGGCTTGAGTTTCGGGGAGCGCTCGTCCGCGAATGAGCTTCCTATAAAAAAAATCGGCGCAATATTGGGAATCGCGAAGTTGCCAAAAAACCAAAACGCATCGCCCGCCGGCTTTTTAAAACCTCTTTCGTCATATCTGTCGCAAATTTGTTCGGGCGCAACCCTTGCCGGACGCAAGAAAATCGCCATCACCGCCTGTGCGACCGAACCGAGTCTCGCGAAAAGCTGAATTGCGGCGCGGCTCGGTAGTATTTTTGACATTAGCCAGCCGGCAAACTTGGGGATTAACCGTCTTTTTGCAATTTCCGCTCTGCCTTCTTCGAAAACCGCCACCGTGTGAATGCCGCTCGGACAAACGTCCATGCAGCGGTAGCACCGAAGACAACAATCGAGCATGCTTTCGAAATTCGGGGAAATTGCCGGCTGCGAGGCCTGTGCGGATATGCTTCCGTCGGGATTTACCTCGCCGCCCGGCCTAAGCAAAACCGCGTCGATTAGCTGCATATGCCCGCGTGCAGTATGCCCTTCGATTTGCGTTATCCCGTACACGGGACATACGCTCGTGCAGGTTGCGCAAAGCGAGCATTTGTCTATTTCGCCAGCCGCATCGAATAGCCGTTCGTTCATAAAATCGCGCTTCCGCGCTTCGAAATATTAATGCCAATGCGCTGCATCCGTCCAAATCCGGTCGTTCGCACAAGAAAAACTAGCCGGGGGCGGAAATTGCCGATGCTCCATTCGCCAAACTCTCCGCATATTCGAGCGCCTTCTGCCGCACTTCCGGCGGGAGCGCGCCGAATCTGGCAAGCGTTTCGTCGGGTGCGTCGCCCAAAATTTCGGAAAGCGCGGCGAGAATATTCTCGCGAACGGATTCGACGTCCGATGCCTGCGACGACTCCAAAAGCTGGTTCAGCTGTTCTTGCACGCTGACCAGACTAATTGTCGTGTCGGCGAGTTTGCGGCAAATCCTGCAAGATAGTGCCACGAGAAATTCCGCGGCCTGTCGGGGATGCTCCTCGAGTACGCGCTCGAAATCTTCGCGTGAAAACCTAAGCAACCTGCACGGCGAAGTCGCGATTACCGAAGCGGTTCTATATGGTTTATTTAAAAGAAATGCGATTTCGCCTATTACGCCGGTTCCGGAAAACCTCGACACAGTCTCGCAGCGGTCGCTCATATGAATCGCCACGACGGCGTTGCCGCCGACGAGAACGAACAAATCGGTGCCGCCTTCACCCTGCTCCACGATTTGCTCCCCTGGAGCGTAATCCGCAAGCCTGACGAATTCGGCGAATACTTCCATTCCCGATATGCCGGAGAAAATCTCGGCATCGGGCAGCAAATGCAGTTTTTGAGTAGTCCTGTCCACCATAAGACACCTCCTTGCGATAATCGAGTCAAACGCAGTCGATAAAAGCCTTCGAAAATCTATATACCGCGGCATCGCTCCCTATATCGATTACCGCAACGGAATCAAGCAAGAGCCGTTTACTACAATCTGACCTCGAACAACCTTTATTTGACAATGACGATTATCGTTATCCGTATATATCTACATGATAGTGCATTAAATCAGAAAGAAGCGTCCTTTAGCGCAGTTAAGCAGGAACAATCGCCCGCAACGGGAAGCTCCGGAAGCGACTCGATTAGGGCAGTAACCACTCGCTTAAGTTTTTCGATGTTTTCACCGAATACCCTAATCACGTCAGCATTGCTTACCGGGATTATATCCGGATGACCGTCCAGCCCGGCGTCGTAATCGGTAATTGTGGCGATATTTAAATAGCACATCTCGAGTTCGCGCGCCAGAAAAGCCTCGGGATATTGCGTCATGTTTACAACTTCCCAGCCCTGTGCGCCGAACCACTTACCTTCCGCCTTCGTCGAAAATCGCGGACCTTGAATTACCACCACGGTGCCTTTTTCATGATGGGATACGTCTTCCCTTCGGCAGGCCTCGATAGCAAGCTTGCGCATTCTTCCGCAATAAGGTTCGGCGAATCCAACGTGCGTAGTAACAGGACCGTCGTAGAAAGTGTCTTTCCGCCCAGTCGTCCTGTCCACCAGTTGGTCCGAAATCACGAAATCGCCGACCTTTACGTGCGGCTGTAAACTTCCCGCAGCGCATGGCCCGATAATTTGCTTAACGCCAAGCTCTTTCATGCCCCACAGATTCGCTCTGTAGTTGATTGCGTGCGGCGGCAAATGGTGTTTTGCTCCGTGGCGCGGCAGAAATGCAACTGTTTTCCCGGCAAGCTTGCCAATTCTGAACCGGTCGCTTGGCGGACCGTACGGCGTATTGACAGCGGCTTCTCGCGCGTCTTCCAGCAGCGAATAAAACCCGCTACCTCCGAACACTCCAATCGTCGGGCTATTCATAATCGGCTCCTGAATTGAATATAGGCCGCGGGATTTTAACACCGAAGCGGCAAGTAAGATATGGACACGTGATTATGGAGAAGTGATTGGCGCAAGCAAACGCCGCGATTGTTGACGCTTGCGCGGCGCGCGGGTATGATTAAAGGCCGCGCGGCAACGGGGGGAAGTAGCTCAGTTGGTTAGAGCGCTGGTCTGTGGAACCAGAGGTCGTGGGTTCGACCCCCACCTTCCCTATTTTGCGCGCGTTATGGGGTATAATTTAATGCCGAAGCGGGAAGCTTGTGGTTAACCCGGCAAGATCGCCCCTTTTCGGGCGGCTTTGAGGAGTTTTAAGTGGCATACGCATTTGCGCGAATTTGTATGCGACACCGATTTCATCAGTAATCGGGATATTCGCGCGGCCACTTGGTTTTTTCCTTCCTATTTCCCGAAATCCAGTTTTAATCGACTGGCCGCGCTCAAACTAAAAGCGAGCGGACGGCGCGATAATGCTCTTTCCGCCCCGAAGGTGGTGAACGAATTGAGCGTCGAAACTGGAAAATTAAGGTTTGTGAAACCGAGAATCCTCAGGGGATTTCGTGATTTGCTTCCGAAGCAAATGGCGGTTCGCGCCCGAATTGTGAAATCTCTGAACGAAGTATTCGAATCGTTCGGTTACCTACACCTCGACACGCCTTCGCTCGAATATGAAGAAACCCTATTCGGCGAACTCGGCGCAGACGCGAACAAGCAAATTTACAGATTTCGTGACCTCGAGGCGAACGACGTCGGTCTTCGTTACGACCTTACGGTTTCGCTTGCGCGCGTCGTCGCGCAGTATCAAAGCGAACTTGTTTTTCCGTTTCGCCGCATGCAAACGGGCAAGGTCTGGCGTTACGACAAGCCAAAAAAAGGACGGCTTCGCGAATTCGTCCAATTCGACGCCGATATCGTCGGCATAGATTCGGTCGCCGCGGATGCCGAGATAATCGAACTTCTTTACGAATCGTTTAAAAAAATTGGTATCGAAGAATTCGTTGTCAAAATCAACAACCGAAGGCTTTTGTCCTATTTGCTCGACTTTCTTGAAATTCGGAACGACGCGAACCGCGTGTTCAGAGTGCTCGACAAACTTGATCGTTCCGGCAGGAAAGCGGTAAAACGCGAGCTAATGGGTCTCGACAAAAAGCAGGCGTTCGAGAGCGCTTTCGAAGAAGAGGCCGCTCTGACTCTCACCGAAAAACAAGCCGACGGGCTACTCGATTTCATTGGCATCGAAGGCGATTTTCAGGCCGTTGAGGAAATGCTTTGCGGTTACTTCGGCGTTGGCGTGGACTGCTCCGATAAGCCGGGGCTTTTTGAAGTTTTCGAAACATTTAGGCTTCTTAGAGCGCGCGACCTTGACGAAAATCATCTCAAATGGGATCTAGCGCTGGCGCGCGGATTGGACTATTACACCGGCACCGTAGTCGAAGTGATTTTGCCGGATAAAACCGAGTTCGGCAGCGTGGCGGGCGGCGGAAGATATGACAATCTCGTCAGCAGATTCAGTTCGATGAAATTCCCCGGCGTAGGCGTAGCTGTAGGAGTAGATAGGCTTGCAATGGCGCTAGAGGAAGATCCCGCCTTTCTTAACGGCGCACGTAATGCGGTTTTCATCCCGTTTTTCGAAGCTGCGCTCGCATCTGAATATGCGCGTCTCGCTCGTGAAATACGCGGTTCCGGGATAATCGCCGAGGTTTATCCGGGTACTGCGGCTTCGCTCGGCAAACAGCTTAAATACGCTGACAAGGCGGGTTATCCGATTGCGCTTATACTCGGCGGTAACGAACTTGCGCAGGGAATAGTCAACCTGAAAAGGCTTTGGACCGGTTTCGATGCGGCGAATAAAGAAATAAACGTGAATCGGTCCGACCTTGTTGCCTCTGTTCGCGACGAATTGCTTCGGTATTCGGAAGTTCTATCGAAACATCCAAGCAGCCTCGAATGATAAAATTCGGCGCCTGCAGCGGGTCTCCCGCGCGCATCGCGCATTCATATGGAACCGGTTTACCGAAGGAATTGGCTAATCGCACGGCGTAACAATCTGGTTACGCTCGGTTGGCTCACGCCCGTAATCACAATTGTTTTTAACTGGCTTTCGACTCTAACAGAGGACGATCCGGTAACCGGCGCGCTCGGAATTGGACGTTTGGCGATTTTTCAACCCTACACAGTTGTCATTATTTACCTTTTCGTAAATTCGCTCGTAAGCTTTCTTACTGCCGCATATATGACCACGCGGGAGCTCGAAGACAAACAACTATCGCAAATCCGCTTAACATTGCTATCCCCGTTCGACTTGATTTTAGGCCACCTTAAAACAGTCGCCGTCATCATGATTCCGCAAATGCTGCTGTTTCACGTTGCGGTGTTCATTTACAACTTGATTTGGCTGGCGCCCGGTACATCCGAAGGCCAAACGATAAGCGTCTGGATGGTATTTGGCGTTTTCATTATGAACGCTTTGAACACCGCCGCAATTACGGCGATTCTTTGCTTCGGCTTGTTCGGCAGACCTTATCTATTTGTCGCTCTTGGCGGTCTTTCGGCGTTTTTTGCGGTCCCGATGAATTTCACCTTGTTCTACATCGCCGACCATTTCGGCGTCGGCATTCCCCTCGTTACCGCTGCTCAAATCTTGCCGCTTGCAATAGTGATTCTTCTCGCCGTATCGCTCGGCAGATACAGATGGCGCTCCGAGTGGAGGTGATGATATACTTCGGCATCACTTAACGTGAGGTGGGATTATGCGTTTTCTAGCGGCTGTTTTAACTTTGGTCTTCGTCCTTTCGATATCGGCGACTGCGGGCTTCTGTCAAGGATACAGGGGCCAGCAAAGCCAATTCGCGTTCGGCTCTCTCAACGGGCCGACGCTGGAAGTGCGCGGCGAAAAATGGTTCGCACAAGGCTCTTGGCTTCTTTACTTCATCGACAACGACGATTTTGACGATGGCTTCGTTTTGCGCGGAGGAGTCGTTTTTCCCGTAGGCGGCGGTGGACGAGCGGGGATGGGGAGCGGCCAATCTCCCGCGGAAATTGCCTTCGGCTATTCGTACATTAACGTGGACGACAAAACCAATAACAGCTTTACCGAAAACGGACTTTGCGTTCAATATATTTACAGAATGCAGCAAAACATGTCTTTTCGCGCCGGCTATGATTATTTCTTCGATCCCTCGCCCGGTAGCATCGACAATCTAATCACCGTCGGCGTTATGTACCACTTCTAAGCTTCTACCGGTTTGGATAGGTAGAATCAAATCGGACCCGGCGGTAACGCCGGACGGCGGCTGCCGTCAAGCTCGCGTCTTCACAAGCATCGATATATTGCGCCGTGCCCGGTAATATGTTATTTCGTTATTTGGCGAAATGACGAACAAAACCGAAATTCGAACCCTAAGCGTCATCGCGGCGGTTTTTCTCGCCGCTTACTTTATGCCGGTAGGCGCCTCTCGATTCGACGGTGCAGTGCTCGAAGCCCTTGCGCTAACGAAATGGTACGCGCGCGAGCATGTTTTGCTCTGCCTTGTCCCCGCATTCTTCATCGCCGGAGCGATTAGCGTTTTCGTCAGCCAATCCGCAGTATTGCGCTACCTCGGCGCGAAGGCAAACAAGGTAACTGCGTATGCGGTCGCGTCCGTGTCGGGCACGATTCTGGCAGTCTGTTCTTGCACGGTTCTTCCGATTTTCGCGGGCATTTACCGCCGCGGCGCCGGGCTCGGCCCCGCATGCGCGTTTCTTTACAGCGGCCCGGCAATCAACGTACTGGCAATTATTCTGACGGCACGCGTGCTCGGCTGGGAAATCGGTCTTGCAAGGGCGCTTGGCGCAATTTTGTTTGCGTTCATCATCGGGCTTGCGATGGCGGCGATTTTCAAAAACGATTCCGATGACGCCGCTCGCGTAAAAAGCGTCGCGGAAAATCCTGTCGAAGAACCCAAAAGAAAACTATGGCAAGACGCAGTTTACTTCTTTGCTATGGTTGCTATTCTCGTTTTTGCCAACTGGGGAAGCCCCGGTAGTTCCGGCGGCATTTTCGCCGCTGTTTACGGCGTTAAATGGATAATCACCGGAATCGCCCTCTTTGCGCTGGCTTTCATAATCTTTAAATGGTTCGAGCGCTGGGAGCTTGGCGCGTGGGTCGAATCAAGCTGGACCTTTGCCAAGCAAATTCTGCCGCTCCTTCTAATCGGCGTTTTACTGGCTGGTTTTTTCCTCGGACGTCCGGGTCACGATGGCGTTATTCCGCCGGACTGGATTTCGTCGCTCGTCGGCGGTAATTCAATTTGGTCGAACCTTTTCGCCGCAGTAGCGGGGGCGTTTATGTATTTCGCAACTCTAACCGAAATTCCAATTCTTGAAGGGCTGATCGGCAGCGGGATGGGCAAAGGGCCGGCGCTCTCAATGCTGCTTGCAGGACCTGCCGTCAGCCTTCCCAATATGCTTGTTATCGGCTCGTATATGGGCATGAAGAAAACGGCTGTTTTTGTATTGCTAGTTGTTGTTTTGGCGACGCTTACAGGTTTTGTTTTCGGCTCGATTTCGAGCTGAACAGGATTTAACCGCAGTGAACGCCTGAAATCCGTGATTAAAAATGGAGGAAACAAAATGAAAATAATCGTGTATGGACCGGGATGCGCCCGATGCAGAGAGCTTGAAAATCGTGTAAAAGCAGCTCTCGAAAGCCTTTCGCTCGATTGCGTAGTTGAAAAAGTAACCGGCGTCGAAAAAATGGTCGAGGCAGGCGTAATGATGACGCCCGCGCTGGAGATTGACGGACGGCTCGTTCTTGCAGGAAGGCTGCCGGCGCAAGCCGAACTCGCGAAAATTATTGCCGGGCAAGCCGGAATACCTAATAGGGAGCAGATGCCGTGAAGTCCAAAAAAAAAGAGCTGTTTATCGCCATTTTTGTTGTTCTCGCCGCGGCGATGGTATGGTCTGCGAAAAATCTATTGCCCGAATTTACTGCGTCAAAGTCCATTCAGGAAAAAACAGCAAGTTCATACGAATCTGAGTCCTCGGAGCTTACATTGGCGCAGATTATCGGGGTTGCGCCGGGAAAGCCCGTTATGGTGGATTTCGGAAGCACTCGGTGCCAATCCTGCAAAACCATGTCGATAAATATGGCCGAAGCGGAAAAAATTTTGGGCGAAAGGGCTGTAATTATCTTTATCGATACAGACACCGACCGGGAACTTTCTATGAAAGCCGGAATAACCGTAATTCCAACGCAAATTTTCTTCGACGATCAAGGCAACGAAGCTGGAAGGAACATCGGCGTACTTAAAACCGATGACATCGTTAACTTTTTAACCGGCGGATTTCCGGAGAGTTCCTGATGGAAGAAATAGTTAAAGCCACGAAGGCCGCGCTGGACGCAAGACCTCTGTGGGCTCCTGCGCTCGCGCTTGCCGGCGGCGCGCTGACCGCCGCGAATCCTTGCGTAATAGTTATGGTGCCGTTGATGCTCGCGTTTTTGAGCGCGCAAGGAGCGGACCGGGCGGGCGGGCGCCGGCGCATCGTTTCAACTTTGCTTTTCACCGCAGGGCTATCGATTACGTTCGCTATTTTGGGCGTCGCCGCGATTATTCTCGGTACGCTTTTCGGCGCTGTGGGGAAGCAATGGTTCTTGATAGGGGGAATATTGTGCATTTTAATCGCGCTCCATCTATTCGGAATCGTCAATTGGAGCGTTTCTTTGCCCGAAAAGGCGAAAAAAATTTCAAGCGGCTGGCTCGGCGCGCTGCTCCTCGGAATGATGTTCGGGCTTGTAAGTTCGCCATGCGCAACCCCCGTTCTCGCCGTCGTACTCGCTTACATCGCTTCTTCAAAAGCCAACATAGCGTTCGGATTCCTTCTGCTTTTGTTCTACGCGGTCGGCCACTGCATTTTGGTAATCGTCGCGGGATTTAGTTACGAAGCTGCCGCAAGAATTGTCGGCGACGCGCGCCTGGCAACAGCGAATCTAATTCTCAAAAAAGTCAGCGGCGCTATTTTTGCCGCGGCCGGCATTTACCTTTTGCTCAAGTGATTTTTTCATGAAGGCGATTTATATTAAAATATTTCGTTAGTTGGCGAAATATAGGAATGGTGTCATGGGCAGACTTACGGATATATTGAATGCTTTGTCCGACGAAAGCAGACTGCGTACGTTCCTCGTCCTCAAGGATAGGGAGCTTTGCGTCTGTCAAATCGTCGCTCTTCTGGGGCTTGCCACTTCCACCGTGTCGAAGCATCTTTCGATTTTAAAAAGCGCGGGCCTGATCAGCTCGCGCAAGCATGGAAGATGGGTCTATTACATGCGCGATGAAAGGAAGGGTACGGCCGCAATCAAGAAACTGATTGCAAGCATCGGCGACGCCGCGGCCGAAACGGGACTTGGCAAAAACGATTTTAGGAAAATTTCTAGTATCTGCTCGATGGACTTGGAGAAGCTATGCAAAACGCAGCGGGAAAACTGACTGTGCTGTTTCTTTGCACGGGCAATTCCTGTCGAAGTCAAATGGCCGAAGGGCTTTTGCGCGTACTCGGCGGCAGGAATTTCGACGTTTACAGCGCCGGGGTCGAACCTGCTCAATCCGTAAATCCGCATGCAGCACGGGTGATGGAAGAAATCGGCATCCCGATCGCCCATCAAACGACAAACGACTTGGAGGATTATCTCGGGCGGATAACCGCGCACTATGTGGTTATCCTTTGCGATTCCGCGTCGAAAAAATGCCCGCGGCTTTGGCCCGGCGCGCTAAATCGGCTCGAATGGCCGTTCGAGGATCCTGCGGAACATGAAGGCGGCGAAGAAGAAAAGCTGGAAAAGTACCGTGAAATTCGGGATGGAATCAAATCGAAAATCGAGGAATGGCTCGATTCGGAAGACGGCCCTCGTCGGATTTTGAAGGCAAGCGCTTTTCGGTTTTAACGACCTATAGAAGGAGACGGAAATGAGCGAAAAAACCAAAGTGTTGTTTCTTTGCACCGGTAACGCATGCCGCAGTCAGATGGCGGAGGCGTGGGCGCGGCACTTTCACTCCGGCACAATTGAAGCGTATTCCGCTGGCGTTTCGCCCTCTTGGGTGTTTCCCGAAACGATTGCCGTAATGAACGAAGCCGGAATCGATATGTCGCATGCTCGCTCGAAGCACGTTGACGAATTCCTTAATGAAAATATCGACATCGTGATTACGGTCTGCGGTTATGCGAAAGAAGTATGTCCGGTTTTTCCACGGAAAATCCGCACAATGCACCGCGGTTTCGATGACCCGCCCTCGCTATCATACCCTCCTCCCGGGCCGGACGGTCTTGCGCAATACCGCCGCGTGCGCGACGAAATACGCGATTTCGTTATGGAATTGCCCGGCGCCATCGAGGCAATGATTGAACGGGAAAAGTGAAATGAACGAATCGATCGCTTCTCCAATCCAAGCCGCACCCTGCAAAACCGGTATAGCGGGAAAGTTATCTTTTCTAGATCGCTTCCTGACTTTATGGATTTTTCTCGCGATGGGCTTGGGCGTGGCTTTCAGCCATTTCATTCCGGGAATCGAATCTTTCATCAATAAGTACAATGCCGGAACAACGAACGTTCCCATCGCCATCGGCCTGATACTGATGATGTATCCTCCGCTCGCGAAGGTGCGCTACGAAGAGCTGGGCGACGTATTCCGAAATTGGAAAATCCTCGGCGTTTCACTCGTGCAAAACTGGATTATTGGTCCCGTACTGATGTTCTTCCTAGCGATAATCTTCCTGCCCAATCATCCGGAGTATATGGTCGGACTCATAATGATAGGGCTTGCCAGATGTATCGCAATGGTCATAGTCTGGAATGAACTTGCGAGCGGCGACACCGAATACTGCGCCGGACTAGTCGCGTTCAACAGCGTTTTCCAAGTGCTGTTTTTCAGCGTCTATGCTTGGATTTTCATTACGGTCCTTCCGCCGCTTTTCGGACTTGAAGGAAGCGTTGTCGATATATCCATCGGTCAAATCGCCGAAAGTGTGTTCATTTATCTCGGCATTCCGTTTATCGCTGGAATACTTACTCGTTTTTCGCTCGTTAAAGCCAAGGGAATGGACTGGTATCACGGGAAGTTCATTCCGAAAATTAGTCCACTAACGCTTGCCGCGTTATTGTTCACGATCGTTGTTATGTTTTCGCTAAAGGGAGAATACATTGTCCAGCTTCCGCTTGACGTAATCCGAATCGCAATTCCGCTGTTGATTTACTTCGTAGTCATGTTTCTCGTCAGCTTTTTTATCGGGAGGCGCATCGGCGCTGACTATTCGAAATCCGCGACGCTTTCGTTTACCGCGGCCAGCAATAACTTCGAACTAGCGATCGCCGTTTCCGTTGCGGTTTTCGGAATCGGCTCCGGCGTCGCGTTCGCGGCGGTCATCGGTCCGCTCGTGGAAGTTCCGGTTTTAATCGCCCTTGTTGGCGTTGCGCTTTTTTTCAAGCGGAAATTCTTCAAATCCGCTACGGAATAGTTTTTAGCCATTTATGGAGGTTCTTGATATGTCGGACATTAGAAATGCTGTAAAAGAAGCGTATGGAAAAGTAGCTTCCAGCCGCTCATCTTGTTGCGGACCCGCTTCTGCCGCGGATTCGAGCACATCTTGCTGCGGAAGTTCTCCGGTTGCCGCCGAACCCGCAAGCGAATTCCATGCGGACCTCGGGCTCTCGTGCGGCGACCCGGTCTCGTTCAGCCAAATTAAGCCGGGAGACGTTGTCCTCGACCTAGGAAGCGGCGCGGGAAAAGATGTTTTCGTCGCGGCGGGCATAACCGGCGAAAAGGGCCGTGTAATGGGAGTGGATATGACGCCGGAAATGATTGAACTCGCGCGCAAGAACGCCGCCGTTTTTCAGCGCGAAACCGGGCTTTCCAATTTCGAATTCCGCGAGGGGTTTATCGAGGATTTGCCGGTCGAAAGCGGCAGCGTTGACGTTGTTATTTCGAACTGCGTCATCAACCTTAGCCCTGACAAAGAAAAAGTCTTTCGCGAAGCATTCCGCGCGCTGAACTCCGGCGGAAGGCTAGTGGTAAGCGATATCGTGCTGAACCGGGAATTGCCCGATTACATTAAGAACGACATTCGAGCCTATGCCGCGTGCATTTCCGGAGCGCTTAAGCGGGAAGATTATTTATCCGCGATACGCGCCGCAGGATTTTCGGGCGTGGAAATCTTAGCCGACAAAACCTATTCCGCATCCGGCGCTTGCGACGATCCGATTACTTCGGGCGTTTCGGGCGAGCTTGTGGGCGCGGCATCCAGTATCACGGTTCTCGCGGTAAAGCAAAGTTGAAATCCGGGCCGTACAATTCGGTTCGCGACGAAGTTAAAGGGCAAGCATCGCTAGTCGATCTTGCCCTGCTTTTTCTCAAACTAGGAACGTTCGGCTTCGGTGGACCGGCGGCACACATAGCAATGATGGAGGACGAAGTCGTCCGCCGAAGAAAATGGCTGTCGAAACAGGAACTTTTGGACTTAATCGGTTTGACGAATCTAATTCCTGGACCCAATTCCACGGAGCTTGCCATTCACATAGGCCTAAATCGAGCAGGCACCGCCGGATTTCTGATCGCGGGACTTTGTTTCGTTTTGCCAGCGGCGCTAATTACTTTCTTCCTTGCCTATTTATACGTCGAATACGGCTCTCTGCCAGGCGTCCAACCTTGGCTCGACGGCGTAAAACCGGTTGTAGTGGCGATTATCGCCGCGGCAATCATCAGGCTGGCTGGCACTGCATTCAAACGATTCGAATTTGGTCTTATCGGGCTTGTTGCCGCCGCCGCGGTTTTCGCGGGACTAAACGAAATTGCCGTTCTTTTCGTATGTGCAATTGCCGGTGCGGCGGGGATTCAATTTAGCGTCCGCCGATTCAAAATCCCGATGAATCCGGGATCCGCTTGCTTGCTTCCCATTTCATTTTTGCCCCAAAAATATTACCTTCAATTGGCTTTTGCTTTTTCCGCGGTTCCACACCATGCATCTTCTGCCACGCTTTCCGGAATATTTTTGTTTTTTCTCAAAATCGGCTCGATACTTTACGGAAGCGGATACGTTCTAATCGCGTTTCTGCAGGGCGAATTGGTTGACAGGCTTGGCTGGATTTCTCAGTCGCAATTGCTTGACGCCATTGCCGTCGGACAGGTGACTCCCGGTCCACTGTTTTCAACAGCCACTTTTATAGGCCATATACTTGGCGGATGGCAGGGAGCCGCGCTGGCGACGCTTGGAATGTTTTTGCCGTCGTTCGTTTTTGTCCTCGCCTTGGCGCGCATACTTCCGAAAATCGGAAAACACCCGCTTTCTCGACTATTACTCGATGCGGTTAACGCATCGGCTTTGGGTTTAATGGCTGCCGCCGCAATTCAAATAGGACTTGTCTCTGTAATTTCAATTTGGCAATACATTTTGCTGCTTGCCGCTATAGTTGCGTCGGCAAAATATAAGCTGAATCCCGCTGTAATTGTCACCATAGGCGCTGTTGCCGGCTGGCTTGCAAGTTTCATCGGCCGCTAAACTAAAACCCCAGAAAACAAACCATCGCGCAGCGCGGCGCGGTCAGGGCGGCGAGCGCGACAAGCGGAGCGGCCGTCATAATTACCGCAGCAGCCAGCGTAACCCCGGGCGAAAGCTGGTTCCTACTTCCGATAGGGCTATGCCTTAAACCGCCGAGCGCGTTTATTCTGGTAATTACTTCGTCTCCGGGCATTGCGCCCGCGGCAAGCTCGGACAAAAATCTGGAATAGCTTTCCACGCCAACTTGCCCCGCAGACTCGGCATCCGCTTCAATTTCGCACAAAAGGTCGAAGTTCGCCGCAAGCCGATGAAGCGGCAAATTGAACATGTTCATCCGCAGAAGTGCGCGCATTAGTAGCTTATGCAAGTTGTGCTTCAAGCGAAAATGCGAATGCTCGTGAACTAAAATCAGGCTGCCCCATTCGCTGTTTTGAAAAGCACGGCCAATAACTATCACCGGCCTGAAGGCGCCAAGCAAAGCCGCGCCGTTTATTTTATCCGATTCCAGAACCCTTACCCCGCGAAATTCCTTATAATTCCGGCGCCCCATTTTGACCGGAAGCGAGCCGAATTTGACGAACAGAAAACTGGAAAAAACCGATAACGCAAATCCCAAAGTTCCGGCTAGAAGAATCGACATCTCCCATCCGCCGTGCATAAGCGCGTGAAAATACGACGTTTCCATTGAAAGCAGTCCGGCTCGTGTCAATATCGCTACAGCCGCGGCAAAAATTAGCGGCAGAACGAACGCAATCAACAGACTCGTCGAAACGAACCTAGCCCTGAATCTCGCTTTAACTTGAACGGAAAGCCTTTCCGCGGCAAATGCGGCGATAAACACCGATACCGCCTGAAGCAGAAAGAACAGCGCGAACGCTTTTACCGGAAGCGACAGCACTAAATGTAGTTCCTTTCCTTGAGTTCCTTGACAAGTTCATTAACCTTCGCCGGATCGTCGTCTTCGAGGGCGTCAAGAATATGACTTGCGGTCACCGTTT
>JAANMV010000357.1_pt1 | contig 57049 bp, 62 predicted proteins | sample 7279661 | NCBI WGS metagenome assembly JAANMV01 (sample SAMN14094540, study PRJNA606508) | bioreactor metagenome | isolation source: A lab-scale SPAN reactor treating ammonium-rich wastewater day 121 | place: Ireland: Galway | collected 2017-05-16
GACGAAGCCGTCAGCGGGCTGACGGAGAAGTATGCCCAGAACGTCAAGGGTATGGGTGGCGAAGTGGTGGACGTGAACACCTGGGGCAAACGCCGCCTGGCTTACGAGCTGAAGGGGCGCCAGGAGGGCATTTACGTAACCATGAGGTTCCACGCAGGCAGCGACACCGCCGCCGAGCTCCGCCGCGTCATGCGGTTGAGCGACGAGGTGCTACGCGCCCTGTTCATCCTGATGAAGGCCAATTGAGCCTTCCAGGCGGGCCGTTCCGGTCGGCGGCGCCTGAGCTTGACGAGTGGTCACCGCTCCACGACCGGGAAACCCAGATCCTCGAGCATTCGAGGACCGCGGACGCGACAGAGCTTCGTGAGGGCTCTGCCGCCTCGGCGGGCCTGGAAGCTCGGCCGGTCAAGGCCGAGCCGATCAACCAGATCGGCCGAATCGCCCGTCCTCACAAGGCAGGGTGGGCAAACCAGAAAGGTGGACTCTCCTTGTCTTCCCTCAACAAAGTCATCTTGATCGGGCGCGTGGTGGCGCAGCCTGAGCTTCGATACACCCCGCAAGGCACTCCGCTGGCCAAGTTCGCTCTGGCCGTCGATCGCCCCAAGGGTCCGAATAACGAAAAAGAAACCGACTTCATTAACATCGTGGCCTGGCGCCGCCTGGCCGAGATCTGCAACGAGTACCTGCAGAAAGGCAAATTGGTTTGCATCACGGGCAGCCTGCGCACTCGCACCTACGAGACCCAGGACGGCCAGAAGCGCAAGGACTTCGAGATTCAGGCCGACGACATGCAGATGCTCAGTCCTCGCGAGGGTGGATCTCCCAATCGCGAGGTGCGCCAGCCTGTCGAGGTGGGTGCTGGAGGCGGAGGTAACTACTCTCAAGAAAAGGAGAGCGGCTTCAACCACGATGACATCGGCATGGACGACGTGCCCTTCTAAGGCACCGCGCGTTGCACTCTTCAGGGATGAGAGCGCGGCGCTGTAGTCCTGGGTTCGAGGCCGGCCCTCATTGCGGGGCCGGCTTCTGCCTCGGTCAATGATCAGGTGGAGCGTCTCTCCTCGCATGGCTGTTGCCTGAAGCAGGAGACAGCAGCTTGATCGACCATTCCTGAGCATGATGCTCTCGACCTCCGGAGGATGCACGGCTGTGAAGATGATCCTGCTTCAGGACGTTAAGGACCTTGGCAAGAAGGGCGCGGTCGTCGAAGTTGCCGACGGTTACGCTCGTAACTTTCTGCTTCCGCGCAAGTTGGCCGAAGCTGCCACGGAGGGCCATCTTCGTCTGATCGACAAGGAAAAAGCGGATCAGGCTGCCCGGGCTCAGCGCGAGCAGGAGAAGGCATCCGAATTGGCCGAGCAGCTCAAGGCCAGACCGGTTCCGGTCAAGGTCAAGGTCGGGGAGGGCGGTCGCTTGTTTGGCTCGGTGACGGCGGCCGACATTGCCACGGCCCTTTCGAAATCGACCGGTATCAGTTTCGACAAGCGCAAAGTCCAACTTGCGGACCCTATCAAGAAGCTGGGCAGCTACACCGTGACCATCAAGCTTCATCCTAAGGTAAGCGCCAAGATTCAGCTGGACGTGCAAGCTGATGGCTGAGAAGCGCATGGGTGGCGAAGTCGACCGCAAGATCAGCATCTTGTTCGACTTTCTCTCCAACCTCTACGGGCCTGACAAGCTGGTTTTGAAGGCTGGTAAACTTGACGCGCTCAAGCTGATGCGCTCAAGCCAGGCCCCCGAGCGGTTACTTGCATTGCAGCGTCTGGTCTTGGAAGACCCCACCCTGAGCGAGCTGCCGGTGCCCCGCAATTTTCGCTCGGTTCTCAACGGGCTTGAGGAAGAGATCGCTAACCTGGTGGCCATGCGCACCGTCGAGGAGAGCCTTGATCGGAAGATCGCTCACAAAATGCAGGAGCGTCATCTCGACTACATGCGCGAGCTGCGCAAGGAGGCCTTGAAGGAAGAGGACGGTCCTGAGAACTCCACCACTCTGAAACGCCTGGCCGATCTCGAGGAGCTTGAGGAAAAAGGCCTGGATGCGTCGGCCCTTGCTGTCATGCGACCTACCGACCTTTCTCAGGTGGTCGGTCAGCAAGATGCGGTCGCTTCTCTGATTGCCAAGATCGGCACCCCGTATCCTCAGCACGTGTTACTCTATGGTCCGCCCGGCGTGGGCAAGACCACCGTGGCCCGGCTTGTGCTCGAGAAGGTTAAACAGTTCGTCAGCACCCCTTTCAAAGCCGATGCCCCCTTCGTGGAGGTCGATGCTACGATTCTGCGCTGGGACCCTCGCGAGATCACCAACCCATTGCTCGGCTCGGTCCATGACCCGATTTACCAGGGCTCGCGCCGTGATCTGGCCGAGGAGGGCATTCCCGAGCCCAAGCTGGGACTGGTCACTCGGGCCCACGGAGGGGTATTGTTTCTTGACGAGATTGGCGAGTTGGACCCGATCCTTCAGAACAAGCTGCTGAAAGTGTTGGAAGACAAGCGTATCGTGTTCGAGTCGTCCTACTATGATGACGAAGATCCGCGCGTACCCCAGTACATCAAGCGCCTCTTCACTCAGGGAGCACCTGCGGACTTCATCTTGATCGGGGCGACCACCCGTGACCCCGAGGAGATCGCTCCCGCTATTCGCTCGCGCTGCGCCGAGGTCTTCTTCGAGCCGCTCTCGACCGTTCAGATTCAGCAGATCGTGGAGGCGGCCGCCGAACGATTGGGGGTCATCCTGAAGGGGGAGACTGCCTCGATCATCAGCCACTATACGGTGGAAGGTCGCAAGGCTGCCCAGATCCTGGCCGACGCGTACGGCCACGCCTTCATGCGCCGTGATCCCAAGAAACGTGGCAAGGCGGTGGTCACTCCCGAAGATGTCTACGCGGTCGCTCGTACCAATCGGCTCAGCAAGGCTGTCACGGTCAAGGCCAGCGACTTGCCCGAGGTTGGCTGCACGCTGGGGCTGGGTGTTGCAGGTTTCCTGGGCTCGTGTATGGAGATCGAGGCGGCTGCCTACCCGGCTCGCGAAAGCGGTCGGGGAGGCCTGCGTTTCAACGAAGCCGCCGGTCAAATGGCCCGCGACTCGGTGTTCAATGCTGGCAGCGTGATTCGCCGCCTGCTCGACAAGGACCTGACCGACTACGACATCCATGTGAACGTGGTGGGTGGTGGAAACGTGGATGGCCCCTCAGCCGGCCTGGCTGTTGTGCTGGCCCTGGTCAGCGCCGTAGAAAACCTACCCATGCCCCAGAACATCGCCATGACGGGTGAAGTTAGTATCCAGGGCAAGGTAAAGCCGGTGGGGGGCATCCCCGAGAAGATCTATGGCGCGATCCAATCGGGCATGAAGGGGGTCATCCTGCCCGCAGCCAACCTTCACGATGTTCCCACCCAGCGCGAGAGCCTCGAGGTGATAGCCGTTTCCACAGTGCTCGAGGCGTTGGAGTTCCTCTGGCCCGAGCGCCCATGGGCACGCCCACTGGCCACGGTCAGCCCCGAGCCGGGGCCTTATCGCCCGGGGGCGGGCTAGTTGCAGACCGCGGCACCCGAGCTCTCTCTTCACGTTCCGGCCCACAACATCGAAGCCGAGCAGGCTTGCCTGGGGGCCTGTCTGCTCGATCCCGAGGCGGTCGACAAAGTGGCCGAGATTCTGGCGGCCTCGGACGACTTTTATCGCGAGTCCCACCAGGAGATCTGGATGGCCATCCAGAGTCTGGCCGAGAAAAATCACAACGTCGACCTGATTACAGTCATTAACGAGCTGCGCAGTCGCGAGAAGCTCGAGATGGCGGGTGGAGCCGCCTATCTGGACATGGTCACTTCAATGGTGCAGACCTCGGCCCACGTGGCCAGCTACGCTCGCATTGTAGCCGAGCGAGCCACCGAGCGGAGGTTGCAGCTGGCCGGCACGGCCATTGCCCGACTGGCGATGGATGGTGAGGTAGAGGTGGCCCACAAGGTCGACCGGGCCGAAGAGATCGTCTTTGCCGTTGCCGACAAGCGCAGTCGTCAGGACCTGGTCCAGATCAAGCCGACTTTGCAGCACACTTTTGACCAGATTTACGAGCGCTTCAAGAATCGCCGACCCGTTACCGGATTGCCAACTGGCTTCCACGAGCTTGACCATCTCACCGCGGGGTTGCATCCTGGCAACTTCATCGTCATTGCTGCCCGTCCGGCCATGGGAAAGACGGCCTTCTGTCTCTCCATCGCTCAAAATGTGGTGCTCAATCGCGAGAAACCCGGAGTGACCGCTGTGTTCTCGTTGGAGATGTCCAAGGAGGAGCTGGTTTCACGAGTCCTCTGCTCGACGGCTTCGGTGGACGCCCAGGACGTTCGCCGGGGTAGCCTCAAAGACCAGGATTGGCAGCGCATTACCCGGGCTATGAACCAACTGGCCGAAGCACCCCTCTTCATCGACGACACCTCGGGAATCACCGTGCTGGAGATGAAGGCCAAGTGCCGCCGCCTGCAAAAGCGCCATGGACTCGACTTGATCATCATCGACTACCTGCAGTTGATGCGGGGATCTGGAAAAATCGAAAACCGCGTTCAGGAGATCTCAGACATATCCCGTAACCTCAAAGGGCTGGCCAAGGAGCTACGCGTTCCCGTAATGGCACTTTCGCAGGTCGGTCGCGGAGTCGAGTCGCGCCAGGACAAGCGGCCCAGTCTTTCGGACCTGCGCGAGTCGGGTGCCATTGAGCAGGATGCCGACGTGGTCGCCTTCATCTATCGCGACGAGTATTACAACCCCCACAGCGAGAAGACGAATATCGCCGAAGTCATCCTGGCCAAGCAACGCAACGGACCGGTAGACAGCGTCGAACTCTCTTTCGTGAAGCGCTTTGCCAGCTTTAGAAATTTGGAGCAGCGCCAGGATTACGAAGCTCCCGCTCCGGCGCCGCCCAGTTACACCGAGATGAGCGAATTTCCGCTCTGATACCTGGCGCGGGTCCAGGGTCTATCCTGGGTGCGACGAAGCTTAGTGGCGCAGAAAGCCGACGATGAAAGCGAACAGGGCAAACATCGCCAGAAAGCCGCCGATTACGTAGGTATACTGAGGCTCCGCAGCTGCCAGCCAGACCCCGCCAGCCAGGAGACCCAGAAAGGCCAGAATAAGGATGATGCGGAGCAGCATGCTTGCGCCCTTATTCTTCTGCCCGATCTTGGAGATTTGCTTGAGGCCTTTGTCGCGGTGCCCTTCCTGTTTGGAAACGGCATCCAGCATCTCCTGCATGTAGACGTTGTCGTAGGCGCCTTTTTTGGATTCGTCCAAAGTGTCGTCCGTTCTCCTCAGCTCAAGATGACTGGTACAATGGTACTATTCTTCGTCAAGACTTCTCGGTTACCTCGATCTCAAACAACGTGGGCCAGTATTTCCCGGTCACAAAGAGTCGTTTCGAGGAGGGCTCATAGGCGATTCCATTCAGAACCTCCGCTTGTGAGCCAGGTTCGAGCTGGTCCTTATTGAGCAGGCCGGTCAGATCGAGCCAGCCGGTTACCCGGCCGCTGGCCGGGTCGATGCGGGCGATGAAGTCCGTCAAATAGACATTGGCCAGGACCTGTCCCTGGACGAACTCCAGCTCATTGAGCCGATCCAGGGGCCGCCCCTGGTCAGTGACCTGGATCCGACCAACCTCCTGGAGCGACTGAGCATCGAGCCAGCGAAGCTGGGAAGTTCCATCGCTCATCAGCAATCTCTGTCCATCGGTGGTGAGCCCCCAGCCTTCACCTGCGTATTGGAACGAGCCGGTCACCTGGAAGCGTTCCTTGTCATAAACCAGACCCATGCCCTCGCGCCAGGTGAGCTGGAAGATCCGGGAGCCCAGAATGGCCATGCCCTCGCCAAACAGTTCGGCCGGAAGGAGGTGATTGCGCTTCAGCTTTCCGGTCTCGAGCTCCACCTCTCGCAGGCCCGATTTGCCGTACTGGCCCACGCTCTCATAAAGCCGGCCCTCGTCGAAGGCGAGGCCCTGGGTGTAGGCCCCTGGATCGTGGGGATACTCGGCCACCACCCTGTACTCGAGTCGGACCGGCGGGCGGGCCGGGGCGGCGACTGGCTGGCATGAGAGCACAAGGGTGCCCGCCAGGGCGATCGCCAGCCACGCTCTCACAACCCCTTACTCGACCGCTAGCAGATCGAGCACGATGTAGGAACCGCTGCGATCGTCTCGCTCGATGTCTACCAGGCCCTTGCGGGCAGCGTCTTCCAGGAGATCAGAGAACGTGCGGTAGCCGTAGTAGTCTTCGTTGAAGGTCGGCTTGAGGCGTTGCATGGTCTGTTTCACCATCGAACCCCACAGTATCTCGCGGCTCTCTCGCTCCAGAGCCAAAATGGCGTCCACCATCAGGCCGAACACCTCTTGCTTCTTGGCGGGCAGGCCCTCCAGGCGCGACGAGATGCGTTTGTTACCACGGATCAAGTCTTCATAAAAGATGAACTCGTCGCAGTTGTCGATCAGGAGATTGCTGGTGGAATCCTTGACGCCCATGCCCAGAACCTGCTTGCCGTTCTCCCGGAGCTTCGAAACCAGGGGGGAAAAATCGCTGTCGCCCGAGGCAATCACGAAGACGTCGATGTGGCTCCGGGCATAACAAACGTCCAGAGCGTCAACAACCATGCGAATATCGGCATTGTTCTTCCCCGAGATCCCCCGCTGGGGAATGTCCATCAACTCCACGGCCGCTTCGTGCATCGGCCGCTTGTAGTCGTGGTAGCGCGACCAGTCTGCGTAGGCCCGCTTGAACAGTACTCGACCCTTTTCCAGCAGGCGCTTGAGAAAGAGGTTGATGTCGAACTTCTCGTAATGGGCACTTTTGATGCCGATGGCCAGGTTCTCGAAGTCAATGAACACGGCCAGGTTGCTTTCTCGATCACTCACGGACGAGAGGCTTTGCCAGAAGAGGCAAGCTTCCTTCGAAGGCGAAGCTCTTTCAATGCATGGCCGAGGGGCAAGCCTGAATCCTTCCAATCGTTTCGAGCGCATCGAGCTGATCGCTGACCCTGAGCTCGATCCGACCGATCGTCCCGACCCGAAGACCCTGTTCTTGCGTGACGCCAGCCGTACGGTGTTGTCCTCCAACCAGAGCCCGGACGTGCCCTTCAACCGAAGCCTCAATCCCTATCGGGGCTGCGAGCACGGTTGTGCCTACTGCTATGCTCGTCCCACTCACGAGTATCTTGGATTTTCGGCCGGGCTGGACTTTGAAACGCGGATTCTGGTCAAGGAAGATGCCCCGGAGCTTCTGCGTAAGGAGCTCGCCCATCCGAGCTACAAGCCTCAGCCGATTGCCTTGAGCGGGGTGACCGATCCCTATCAGCCGGCTGAGCGCAGGCTCGAGCTACACTCCCTCGCGTTGACCAGTTCAGAATTAGAACGCGCGGGAGTGTAGACAATCTGTTGAACGGCGCCGCGCTAATTCCTGAAGCGTTCAACGCGCGGCGCCTTAACTCGACGATGCCTGGAGGTGCTGCTCGAATTCCGTAATCCTGTATTGCTCATCACCAAGAACCACCTGATCCTGCGGGATCTCGACCTGCTTACCGAGTTGTCGCGTTTTAAGGCCTGTCGCGTGGCGCTTTCCATTACCAGTCTTGATTCTGAGCTCTCGCGGAGGCTCGAGCCTCGGGCTTCTCAGCCCCTCAAGCGCCTGGCAGCCATCGAGACTCTGACCGAGGCAGGCGTGCCGGTCGGTGTGATGGCCGCACCCATGATTCCAGGCCTCAACGATCACGAGTTGAGCGCCATCCTGAGCGCTGCACGCCGGAGGGGAGCTCGCTTTGCAGGTTACGTTCCCTTGCGGCTTCCTCACGGCGTCGGTGAGCTTTTTGCTGCCTGGCTCGATGAGCACTACCCTCATCGCAAGGAGAAGGTGCTCAACCGGGTGCGCTCGATGCGGGGAGGCCAGCTGAACGACCCCAACTTTGGCACCCGTTTTCGGGGCGAGGGGCCCTTTGCCGAGCAGATGCTCAGGTTGTTTGAAATTGCAGAAAAACGCAACGATTTCGAGAGCGCCAGGGAGCTTTCCACAGCTGCCTTCCGTAACCCCCAGATCGAGCGCCAGCCTCAACAGCTCGAGCTCTTTTGAGTGCGCGAGGGGCGGGTCTGGCTTTCGTACCATGCTTCAAATCGGCTCAGAATTCGCTCAGGCTCGGCCAGGGCGATCGGAAGACCCAGCGCCTGGCCTTCTATGCCTCCTCCCTGGGCAAGCCAGGCTGATAGCCCGCGCTCGTGACGTAGAGGTCGGGCTGCAGCGGTGATCACCTCGTTGGAGAACATGCTGAGCTCGGTCAGAACGGTGGTCTGAACTGACTGGAATCCGAAGATCGTGGAGGAGAGCTGGTGACCGAGCAGCAGTGCCTCCTCGCGCCCGGTTGGGTCGAAGTCAGTAAGGGCCGCGATGCGCAGGTTGCGAGCCTGGCGACGTAAGAGGTCGCGGGAGATCCATTCGCAGCTGACCAGACTGGGCGGGCCGGCCGAGCAGAAGGCGCTTACCTGGAAACGCTCGCTCAGCTCACGGCAAAGCCAGAACAACTCTTCCCGGTCGGTATAAAAGATCAGTCGGGGTAACTCCCGCCCGATCAGCCGAAAGCGTTCGCGGGTGTCGTATACCTCGAGGTCTTGATAGCGAAAGATGCCCTCCAGTACGAAGGCATCGAAAGCCTCGTCGAGGACGCGTATCAGGTAGCGAGAACGCTCTGTGTCTCCCTCATAGCCCTCGCCCGGCTTGAGAAGCTCGAGCGACTGCCAGAGTGGGCGGACTCTGGTCAACCAGAAGCATCTCAAAGTGCCCCGTACAGGGCGAATCTGCCGGGCCCGAAGCTGCAGGTGGTACTGCCACACCAGAGTGCGCATCAGACGCGCGTCGTTGACATCCCACTCCGGGTTCTCCGCTCGTCGCCGCCGCGGGGTCTGGCCGAATCGCTCCAGGAGTCGGGCCGGACCGAGCTGGTCGAGCTCCGGGGCGGTCAGATCGACGCTGTCTTCCAGCCAATCTAGCTGACGCGAGCTGACCTGCCCAAGACGCCGGTCGGAAAGCTCACGAACCCCGGTCTTGGAGCTGACTTCGGTAACCTTTTCGAGCCATCTGGCATACTTTCCCACGAGCCGGGTTTTCAGTCCGGACAGCCGGCCACCTTCTCGACATTCCAGATGAAAAGGCCTTCGCGAGTGAGTGTCGAAAAAATTCAATTTAGAGCATGTGGCTTCCTGGGAGGATAGAGCAGGGTTGAGCGTCGGGGCATCCGACTTCCTGCAACCGTTAAGGGACACCCCGCGCCGAATCTCCGAATGGAGCGCGAAGACTGTCCTTGGCTACTTGCTTTTTGCAACCCTGCTGGCCATGCTCGGTGGATCTATTGGGGGTGCGATTGGTCTGGCTCGTGCCAAGGGCCCGCTCTGGGGAGTCGGCTTTCTCACGGCCCTGGTTCTGGCCACCGGTGCCTTCGGAGCAATGGCCAACTCGGTCTCTCGAGGAATATTTGCCCGTTCCATCGCCCGTCAGTTCCTCATCACAATCCTCGGAGCCGTGATTCCTGGCTGTGGAGCGGCCCTGTTCCTCGAGTACGTCGCCGGCTCGCCGCTCCTGTACGTTTTGAGTGGAGCCGGGGTGGGTTTCGGGCTCTGTGTGCTCTTTATCCTGTACAAGGCTTTGCAAGACCTTCAAGACGTCAGCGTTGAGCTGAAAGCTCGGACGCTGGCCGATCAAGCTGCCGAGGCTTATGAGAAAGGTGAGCCCGAGGTGACCGAAGGCAATCTGCGGGAAGCGGTGGAGACGGTCGAGCGGCAGGCAGGTTCTCGCAGCAGAACCGTCGTGGCGCTGATCCACTCGCTGGCAAATTTCTACCGTTTACAACGTCAGTTTGTGAAAGCCGAGGCGCTTTACATCCAGGTTATGCCGATCTACGAGCAGACTCTTGGTACCGGCCATCCCACTCTGGGTCGCTTGCTGTTCGATCTGGCCACCTGCTACAGCGCCGAGGAGAATTTCGAGGCGGGCATTCCGGTCGTCAAGCGCGTCCTGGCTATCTGCGAAAAGAACTTCGGCTCCAGCAGCGCCGAATCGGCCCAGGCGGTGAACCTGCTGGCCTTTCTGAGCCTTCTGGCGGGCAAGGACCAGGAAGCACTCGATCTGGCTCGACGGGCTCTGACTATTCAAGAGAAGCTGCTGGGCGGCAAGCATCCCGACGTCTCCCAGACTCTCTCGACCCTGGCCAACGCCTACCGAAAGTTACGCAAGTACTTCGATGCCGAGAACATTTTCAAGCGCATTCTCGATCAGGTCGAATCGGAAGAACGGCCGGAGGCAATCCGCCTGGCTCTGACCTGCCTGGACCTGGCCGAAGTCCGCCTGGGACAGAATAAGGTGGCGGAGGCTGAGCCCCTGTATGGAAAGATACTCCGGATTGTGCAGAGCGAGATCGGCAATGAGCGCGGCATTCTGGAGAAGACGATGGAGGGTCTGCGCGGACTGGTGTCCAGAGCACAGGGCGGGGAGCTTTCCGAGCAGCTGAAGGCGGTTCAACTGGTGGACATCTGCTTGCGAGGCGATCGTTCCGATCTGCGTGAGCTGACCGCCCGGCACCCGGATCTGGTTCGCTGGAAGGACATCTCAGGCTGGGGCGGGCTTCAGTGGGCAGCCTTCGGGGGGCACGACGACCTCGTGCGGGCCCTGATTGAGACGGGAGCCGACTGGAGATCCGGACAGGGGAAGACCATGACCGTCATGGATGTGGCCATCTTCTGGAACTTTGAGCGAGTCATCAAGGAGCTGATCGAAGCTGGGGCTGACTGGAATACTCCCGGCTTGGACGGTCAGGCCCCTCTCCACTGGGCCGCACGCCGCAATCGCGAGCTTCTGGTCGACAAGCTTGTGAGTCTGGGAGCGGATGTCGACCGCAGAGACGACAAGGGTCGTACCCCGCTTCACTGGGCAGCTCTTGGGGGGCATCTCAACACTGCTGTAGCTCTCATCGCCAGGGGGGCGAACACCAGCGTGGCCGACAACTCAGGCCAGACTCCCCTCCATATGGCAGCAGCCAAAGGCTATGTGGCTCTGGTGGAGTGCCTGTTGATCAATGGCTCGGATCCGAACCTGGTCGAGAAGAATCAAAACCTCACGCCTTTGAAGCTGGCCCAGCAATTCGGGCATAAGGAAGCTGTGCGAGCGCTCAAGAAGCACATGAAGCTGCAATGAGTTTCGACGCCATCACGATGACCGAGATCAGCGAGCGCAACGCGCGCGTCAATACTTTCGTACGTTTCAACAAGACCCAGGCCGCTCTAAACGAAGCCTACAAGTTGCGGCTCGACATCCAAACTTCCGGCCTGCAGGGCGGGAAGGCGGCCAATGAGTTGCGCACTATGCTCGACGATCTTGATACCACCATCGACCAGTTGGAGAAGAAGAAGTTTGGCGGACCGGGAAGGTTTCTTTTGAAGGTTCTGCGAGCTTTTCAGCTGATGCTGGAGGGCAAGGAGGAGGAAGACCGGATCGACCTGTAGACATCGTTGCATTGAGCCTGCCACGAATCGTGCATTGGAAACCTGGTTTCCTGAGTATTGTGGTTTTTCACTGGCGATGCGACGAAGTTCAACCTGTTGAGAATTCAACCTGCGCGAGCCCGAGCAACTGCCATGAAAATCGCCTGCTGGAACGTCAATTCGATTCGGGCTCGCCTGGAGCATGTGTTGCGCTGGTTGTCAGAGAGCGGAACCGACGTGCTCTTGTTGCAGGAGACCAAAATTGAGGAGGACCTCTTCCCCTGGGTTGAGTTCGAAGGGCTCGGTTATCGCACGCTCGCCGTGGGCGAGAGGACTTACAACGGGGTCGCCATTGTGAGCCGATTTCCCACTTCCGAGGTGGTGCGCAGCTTGCCTGGTGACCCGTCAGATGAAGAGGCGCGCTTTCTGCAGGCTACGATCGATGGGCGACTCAAGTTGGTTTCCTGCTACGTCCCAAACGGCGTTTCTGTCGGTAGCGAAAAGTGGGAGTACAAGCTGGCCTGGCTGCGGCGACTGCGAAGCTACCTCGAGAGGTTTACTCCCGACGACCGCTTGTTGCTGGGTGGGGACTTCAACATTGCGCCTCAGGACATCGACTGTTATCGGCCTGATATCTGGGCCCAGAGCGTGCTCTGCCACCCATCTGGTCGGGCCGCATTCGATGCTTTGAGGCAGTGGGGTCTTCAGGATCTATTTCGGTCGCATCATGCCGAGAGCGGTCGCTACAGTTGGTGGGACTACAGCCCCCGCACCTTCAAGAAGAACGACGGGCTTCGCATCGATCATCTCCTGGCCTCGCCCGCAGTGGCCAGGCACTGTACCGATTGCGATGTCGACACCGCGCCACGGGGCTGGACCCGGCCGTCCGACCATACCCCCGTCTGGGCCGTTCTGGAGCTTTGAAGGAACTGGCCCCGGACTCAAGGAACCAGCGAAGGCCTATCGCAAAACGCTGAACACATGAGAAACGAGGAAGCTTCCATGCCTCAGTCTGCATCCTCCATCAACGTTGCCGCCGTGCAAGGCGAGGTCGCCAAGCACCGCGAGGATATTATCAAATTCATGCGCGAGATCTGCGCCATCCCTTCTATGCGCTGTCAGATCAAGGAGGTCGGTCTGCGCATCGAGGCGGAGATGAAGAAGCTGGGCTTTGACAAGACCTGGTTTGACTCTATGGGCAACATCGTTGGACAGATCGGAGACGGTCCCCGCAAGATCGTGATGGACAGCCATATTGACACAGTGGATGTCGGCGACCCCGCAGAGTGGAAGTGGGATCCCTTCCAGGGAAAGGTGGAAGACGGAATCCTGTATGCCCGGGGAGCCTGTGACGAGAAGGGCAGCACCCCGGGCATGGTTTACGGTCTGGCAATCGCCAAGAAGCTCGGGCTGCTCGACGGTTGGACGGCCTACTACTTCGGCAACATGGAGGAGTGGTGTGACGGAATCGCCCCCCACGCCTTTGTTGAGCATGAGGGAATTCGACCCGATTTCGTGATTGTCGGCGAGCCGACGAAGATGCTGGTCTATCGTGGCCACAAGGGTCGCGTGGAGATGAAGGTCGTGGCCAAGGGCAAGAGCGCTCACGCTGCTTCCAACCATCTCGGCGATAACGCGGTCTACAAGGTTTTGCCGATTATCGACGCTATTTCGAAGATGGAGCCGCAACTTGGTGACCACGAATTTCTCGGCAAGGGTAAGATCACCGTCAGCGACGTGCACGTAGTTACTCCGAGCTTAAATGCCGTGCCCAACGAGTGCACCGTTTACATCGATCGCCGGGTCACCTTCGGGGAATCGGCCGAGGAGGCCATCGAACAGGTGCGTCGGCTGATTCCTAAGGAGAACCTGGCCAAGGGCGACATCACCGTGGAAATGCTCTTCTACGACGATCCCAGCTACACAGGCTTCGTCTTTCCGGTGGACAAGTACTATCCGGCCTGGGCTCTCGACCCCGATCATCCGCTGGTCGAGGCGGGACAGAAGGCACGTGATCTCATCGGCTACGAGCACGCCGACAGCAGCAAATGGAGTTTCTCCACTAACGGCACCTACTGGATGGGCAAGGCCGGCATCCCTTCGATCGGATTTGGCCCAGGCGATGAGGTGACCGCTCACACGGTGCTCGATTCGGTGAGTCTGGACGATGTGGTCAAGGCCACCGAGTTCTACGCCGTGGTCTCGGCACTGATCCCCTGACAGACCAGATGATCTGGCATTGCTCCGGGCTTCGGCCCGGGCTTGCGAGCCCGACCCGGCGCTGGCATACCTGCAGAAGCCCGGTCGGGTTTTTGTTTTAGAATTACCGTACCAAGAAGAGGGAGGTTTTGAGGCTTTGTCCAGGGCGAAAGAGGATTCAGGGCCTGGAGTCCTTCCCGGGCTCAAGTTCATTTTCTGGCTTGTCGTCGTCATCGTGGGGCTGGTCGCAGCCATGATTTTCAAGCCCTTCTCGGTCGTGCCGGCCGGTCACCGCGGGGTTGTGTTCAACACCTTCTCGGGGGTCGATACCAAGAAGAACCTGGGCGAGGGACTGCACTTCATGATGCCCCTGGTTCAGAGCATTCATTCCATGTCGGTTCGAGTAGACAAGCGCCAGATGGAGGCCTCGGCCGCCTCCAAGGACCTGCAGCAGGTGACGGTTCAGGTGGTGATCAACTACCACCTCGATCCGGACCGCGTCGCTCTGACCTTTCAGCAGGTAGGCGACGAGTATGGAGCCAAGCTGATTGAGCCGTCGGTGCAGGAGAGCATCAAGGCCGTCACTGCTGAGTACAACGCTACCGATCTGATCGCCAAACGCCCCGAGGTCAAGAACAAAGCCCAGGAGATTCTGACCTCCAGGCTGGAGAAGTTTCATATCCTGGTGGATGACTTCTCCATTACCGATTTCAAGTTCTCCGCCGAGTTCGCGCGTGCCATCGAGGCCAAGCAGGTCGCCGAGCAGGAAGCTCTCAAGAAGAACTACGAGCTGCAGCAGGCCAAAAAGGAAGCCGAGATCTCCATTACCCGAGCGCAGGGCGAGCGTGATTCCACAGTCGCCCGTGCGCAGGGCCAGGCCGAAGAGCAGAAACTGCTTCGCCAGAACGTGAACGACGACATCATTCGCCTCAAGGCCATCGAGGCCCAGATGAAGGCGATCGAGAAATGGAACGGGCAGTTGCCCACCGTCAGTGGGGGCGCCACGCCGCTGTTGAATCTCGGCGAGTTGACCTCCGGGACACAACCCCGGCGCTGACAGATCGTTTGATCTGAATCTGGGGAAGAAATCCTTCATTTAGGCGTCTTGTTGTCTGCCGGGCCCTCGGTTATGTGAGGGTGGGGCCGAGGACAGGTTAAGATCGGGTTATGAGCAAGAAGGACCAGTTCATCCGGACCTTCCGCCAGGATTGCGATGAGCCGATCTTGAAGGACATCCAAGCACCTGGGGAGGTAGGGAATGGAGAGAGATTTGCTCGCAAGACCGTGGACCAAATCTGCCCTCGCTTTATGCGTGGCCGTCAGCCTCTGGTCGGTCGGCTGTGGCTCAACGCCATCGCCGCCTCCCAGGCCGTCGCCGAGCAAGGCTTCACCCTCAAAGTCCCCGTCACCGTCCCCATCAGCGAGTGCTTCGCCAACGCCGGTTCCTCAGTATACCGGTCCAGAGCACACGCCCGGAGACTACGGGCCGGTCGTGCGGCAGTCGTTGAGCGAGTACGACGTGCTCAAGCGGAAAGGCGTCGACCTGGCTCTGGGCAAGGGCTGGGAGAAAGCCATTCCGCTTTTGTCCCAGGCGGCCGAGCAAAATCCAGACGATGCCGAAGTGCAGTTCTACCTGATGCTGTCCAAGGGCAATTTGGAAGAGGGCCCCTCGGTGCACTCGGAAGCCTATTTTCATGCCAAGAACGTGATCGACCTGACGCCTGGCTCGACCGAGGCCAGCAGGGCTCTCGACTACCTGGCGGCGGCCGAGTCCGAGGCGCTGCTGAAGGGCGAGGCCATTCCCGCCATGACCGTGGCCGTGGCGAGCGGATCGCCATCTCCCTCACCTTTGCCAAGCGCGAGCAAGTCACCCAGCAAGTCCCCGGCCGCCGGCACGGGCAAGTCGCCCTATGCCCCTACCAGGGAGCCGGCCCTGGCCGACAAAGAGATCTTTGTGGTCACGCCCGGACAGGCCGTGCAGTTGCCCGAGGCGATCCGTTCCCAGGACTCGATGATTAACCAGCTCAGCGAGCAGATTCAAAAACGAATCTGGCAGACCGAGGTCTACCCCAAGGCCGCCCAGTCGGTGCGCGAGTTGCCCAAGGGTGCCAAGGTCAAGCTGCAGGACGCTCAGACTTTCTACTACAACATTGCCTCCTGGCGCGGTCCGGTCGTCTACGCCGAGGATACGAATCGCAACATCGTTTACGATGGCAACACCTATCGAGTAGGAGCGGTGCACCTTGTGGTCACCGAGCCCGATGGTCGCGAGGTGCGCACCTGGATGGTCAACCATCTCGAGCGCATGCAACCCGATGGTACCTGGAAAGTGCTCATCGGCAATCGACTCAAGCTTCAAAGAGGGATACCAGAGGGATAGAGGCTTTGCCGGCCTTCTATCCTCAGTATAAGGAAAGGGGGCCAGTATGGGTGCTTTAATTGGAATTGTGCTCGGTTTCGCGGGCTGGTTCATCATTCGCTACGTGCTTTTCGGCATCTACACGGTCGAACAGAACGAGCGAGCCGTGAAAACCGTTTGGGGTCGGGCCGAGCGAGAAGGCCCGGCTATAGACAGCGCCAATCTGACCGAAGAGGAGATGGAACGCTACAATTTCCCCCGGGTGAAGATCATCCCGCCCGGCGGGCCGTACTTCAAGATGCCCTGGGAGTCGGTCTACAAGGTCAACATTGCCACGGAGACCGTCAGTATCGGCTACGACCCGCAAGACCCCAGCGTCAATCAGGGCGGCCAGGTGCTCGAGGCGGTCACTAAGGACCAGCTCAATGTGGGCCTGACCGGGCAGATACGCTACAAGGTTTCCGAGAACAACCTCTACGGCTATGTCTTCGGTATCAAGAACCCGAGAGCTCACATCATGGGTTTCATTCACTCGATTCTGCGAGAGAAGATCGCCAATTTCGAGGCGCCCGCCGAGCCGATGATTCCCGGAGGACAGCACCACGAGGGCCGCGTGGAGGGCATCTCGATCAACGACCTGCGCAAGAACCTGAGCGATATCAACGCTCATATGGTGGCCGAGTGCAAGGCCTCCGAGGATCGCTACGGCATCATTCTCGAGGACGCCCTGATTACCGGAATCGACCCCCCGCAGGAGGTCGACTCGGCCCTGGCCGCTATCAACACCGCTCACAACCACGTCTCTTCCGAGATCAGCGTGGCTCAGGCTTCGGCCGACCAGAAGATCGTTCAGTCAAGGCGCGCGGTCGAGATCGAGACACTGCGCGCTCAGGCTGAAGTCGAGCCGCTGCGAGCTCTGGCTGTGCAGTTGCGCGATCTGAAGAAGAATGGCCCTAACGCCCTGGCACTGTACGTCAAGAATTTGCGACTCGGCCTGCTTCGGAAGGCTCGTCGGGTCATTCTGGAGGCCCACCATGGGTGAGACGATCGGCTTCGCCTTCTCCAGTTTCATCTTCTTCTTCATCGGCTTTGAGGTGCTGCTGGCCTTCGCCAGATTCTTCGGCCTCTATGTGGTGGTGCAAGAGCGTACCTGCCGCATCTACACCCTCTGGGGACAGGTCAAGGGCGCCATCGACGAGCCGGGTTTCTACTTCCTCCCTGCCCGGCTCGGACTGGATGCCTTGCTGATCAACTTCTTCGGCAAGTGTTACGTGGTCGATCTCCGGCTTGACCAGGAGTACCTGCGCGGCGTACCGGTGAACTCCGAAGAGGGTGCCCCGATGGGCATCGGAGTGTGGTACGAGATGTACATCTCCGACCCGGTCAACTACCTGTTTAAGAACACAGACCCGCGCGGCTCGCTGAGGGCCAGCGTCTCAAGCGCGGCGGTGCGCTGTCTGTCCAATATGAAGTTGGCCAACATGCTGGAGAACCGTCACCAGATGAGCCGCACAGTGCGGGCCGAGGTTTCGCCTCAGTCTCACCAGTGGGGCTACAAAGTCGGCTCGGTCTATATCCGCAAGGTGCATTTCCGAGACCGCGGCATGCTGCGCGAAATCGAGATCAAAGTGGTCACCCGGTTGCGCCAGGTCACCAGCGCCATCCGACAGGACGGTGCTAACCAGGTCAACCTGATCACTTCGTCGGCCGAGCGTCAGGCGGCTGTCGAGTTCGCTAAAGCTGCGGCCCTGCGCCCTCAGATCGTTGGCGGTGCGCTTCACGAGATCGCGGAAGACCCGGAGATCGTCCAGGTCATGTTCGAAATTCTCGAGACACAGCGCCTGCTTGAGGCCGAGGGGGCCGACCTGACCATCATCCCTCCGGGCGGAAGGGCTGACGGCCTGATCAACCTGCTCTCGAGCCTGCCGTCCGGGTCCGACCGGCCGGTCCAACCGGTGCCGATGCCTCCGATGCCGGTGGCCGCTCCCCAGCAGAGGATGCCGCAAGGCTGAACGGCTCGGCCGATTCCATGCAGAGGGGAGACCGGGCCCGGTCTCCCCTCTGTGCTTTCTCACGAGGGCGCATCGCCAGTCCACCGGCTCGCAAAGAGCTGAGCAGCCAGCTCACCGTCCGAGCCTGGATCAAGCCAGTGAAAGAGCTCGTGGGCCACCACCCGCTCGAGGGGCATCTCGCTTGGATACACCAGGATGCGATCGCCCTCCAGGCGGCCGAAGAATCGGGTCGATCCGATTGCCAGGGAATGCGGGATTTGCTCGATCATCAGGTTGTGAAGGCGGGCAAACTCCAGCGGTGAGCTCGAGCCGACCCGGTCCAGGGCGCGCTCCACCCGCTCCACAGCTCGCTGTCTGCGATGGTCGCTGGGCGGTCGGCCGAGCCAGTCACGCACGCGGGTGAACCACAAAGTAGACCGGCTCCTCGGCCCCCAGGCCGCCCAGCTCCTGGCGCGCTAGCGAGAGCATCTGCTCGGCCGTGTTGAGCGAGGTCAGGTCCACCACCTTGCGCCCTGCCAGGATGGAAACCGGCGGCACCAGCGCCCCGGCGTCACCGTAAGCGGTGTGGCGCTGCAGCACGCCCTGCAGGCCGGTCTCGAGCCCGCTTCCGCGGCCTTCCTGCACCACTCCGCCGGGCACCTGCAACTTCACGTTGCCCTTGCCGTCGGTGATCCAGAGGGTGCTCTTCTTGCGCTTGAGCAGGTTGAACAGCACTTTCTCGGTGCGGGAGCTCTCGTAGAGGTAAAAGAAGTCGGTCTGGCCCAACTGGCGGTAGCTCTCCTCGCGCTGGGATGCCTCCTTGAGGGTCTGCAGGCGTTCCTCCTCGCTGACCGACTGCTGCAAGAGGTCCTGGGCCACGAACTCCACCGAGCCGGTGGCCGTTGCCCGGACCAGGTTCTTCTGGGCGTCCACCTCGACGGTGACCTCGATAGTGGCCGGGTCGGCTCCCATGCGGGACACCGCCTTCTCGGCTTCGGCCCGCAGGGCGGCCAGGTCGGCCTGGGTGGGGTTGAGGATATTCTTCTCGATGGTCTCCTTGACCATGGCCAGGGCTGCCCCGATGGCCGAGATCACCTCGGCCCGGCGGGCGATCTCGAAGGGCAGGCCCATCTTCTCAGCCACGAAGGGCACGATGGCACCCGCTCCGCCTCCGCCCCCGATCAGCTTGACGGAGCGGTCCTTCATCTTGTAGTCATCCAGCAACTGGTGCAGGGTGGGCATGACCTTGGCCGCGGCGCGCTCGAGCACCTGAAGGGCCATTTCCTCGGGAGTGCCGCCCAGGTGGGCCGCCAGGGCCGCGAATGCGGCCTTTATCGACTCGGGATGGCCGTAGCTGTAGTCGCCTGGCTTGATGTAGCCCAGCAGGTTGGCGGCGCAGGTGGTGGTCACCGCTGCCCGGGTGCCGCTCGGCCCCTCCACCACCAGGTAGGACGGATCGCCCGGGAGGGGCGTGACCTCGATCACCTTCAGCGGGCTGCCCAGCTCGTGGGGGGGCACGAAGGTGGCGTACTTGAAGCCGGCCAGGTGGGCGCTGCGCGGCCCCACGTCACCCTTGCTCACCATCGAGCCGCCGGCGATGCCCAGCGTGCGGCTGTCCAGGGTCTTGAGGTAGGTGGGATGGCCTCCGAGTTGGGCCGAGCGCTGAGCGGCGCGGCCGTCCTTCACCAGGCAGATGTCGGTGGAGGTGCCCCCCACCTCGAGGAAGAGCGCGTCGGTGGCCCGCAAGAAGATGAGCGCGGCCGCGATGCCGGCGGCGGGACCGCTCAACAGGGTCATCACCGGGCGCCGGCGTACCTCGTCCAGGCTCATCACGCCGCCATCCGAGCGCATCACCATCAAGGGGGCCGTGACGTTCAGCGAGCGCAGGCTGGAGCCGGTCATCTCGGCGGTCTGGATCATGCGCGGCAGGATGGATGCGTTCAGCACCGCCGTGCGGGTGCGCACGCGCAGGCCGTAGAGCCCGCTCATTTCGTGGGTTCCGCAGGCCGGCAGTCCGGCCTTGGAAGCGGCCGCCATCACGGCGAGCTCGCCGCTGGGGTCGTCCACCGAGAAGCCCTCGGCGGCTACCACGGCGCAGTCTTTCAGACTCTGCATGAGCCTCTCCAGGGTTTCCGCGAAGTTGGGCTCTTTGGGATTGAGGAACTCGAGTCGGCTGGTCAGGTGCTTGCCGGGGGCAAGCTCGAGGGAGCCCACCTCCATGTCGCCCTTCGCCTTCATGCCTTCCAGCCCGCTGCCCAGGCCCACCGTGACCACGGGCGCCACGTCCCCCTCGAGCATGGCGTTGGTGGCCTGGGTCGTGGAGTGGGCCAGGAAGACCACCCGGGCGTCCGATGGCAGGCTCTCACCCAGTTTGGTGTAGACCTCGATGATGCCCCGGGCCACCCCCTCGGCGGCGCTGTGGGTGGTGGGGTGGACGGCGTGGGCCACCACCTCCAGGCTGGTGTTGTCGATGGCCACAGCGTGAGTGAAGGTGCCGCCCACGTCGATGCCCACCCGAATCCCGCTCATCGAGCCATCACCCCGGCACCCAGCACGGCGTAGACCAGGGCAAGTAGCACGAAGGCCCAGACGAAGGGAATGGTCGTCTTGAGCAGCTTTTCGGTGGTGGTATGGGTGAAGCTCGCGATCCAGACGTTGGCGGTGTTGGTCGGGTCGCAGGTGCCCTGGATCTGGCCCACGGCCATGAAAGCGGCCATGATGGCCAGGGCCGGAAGCGGCCCCTGTCCATCGGCAAACAGCAGGGCGATGAAGCCGGCCCCCAGCCCGTAAGTGTTGAAGGGGCCGCGATAAAGCGCCAGAGGGGCGAGCAGGGCGAAGAACAGGATGTAGGTGGCCGGCTGGGTAGGGGCCACCGCCAGCACCAGCGGGCCCATGATTGCCCTGGCGCTGTCGTCAGAGAGGGCGGTCACGGTCATGCCGATGCCGATGAACAGGCCCAGCACCGGAGCCACGTCCTTCAGTCCCTCGAGGAAGGCGGCCGTCAGATTGGGGACCAGGCGCAGCGGCTCGGTGGTGAGGCAGCCGTAAAGGATACCCACCAGGAAGGCGGGCAGCACCGGCCACTGGACGACCAGAATAAGCAGCACCGGCAGGATGGGGGTGAGGAGGCTCGGGAGGGGCACGTTCTGGGGTGGGGGAGCCTCCAGGGCGGCCCAGGCGAAGTTCTTGCGCTCGCGGAACCCCTGCACCAGCAGAAAGACGATGACCATCAGGGCCATCAGCACGCCCATCCCGATGGCTACCGGGCGAATCTGATCCTCGCTGAGCTTGAGCACGTCCTTGAACACTCCCCAGTTGGAGGCATTGAACATCCCGCCCAGGCTGACGGCAAAGAGCATCAGGCAGGAGGCGAAGTTGGCCGAGAGACCACTGCCGGTCAGGATGGGCAGGGCCAACGATCCAACCATCACCACCGCTCCCAGGCCGGTGAGCGAGCAGAAAGCGCCCGCCATGGCGGCGGTCATGAAGAAGGCCAGCAAGAGCTTGCGATCGCCGGCATACTCGGCGGCCACGCGCACGATGCGCTGGGCGATGCCCTGGCGCATCACGACCTGTGACAGCACGGCCCCGAAGATGGCGAACATCATGGCCTCGGACAATCGCTTGGTGCCGTCGCGCAGGATGCTGTCGAACATGAGCTTGCGGAAGCTGGGGTCGTCGGCCGTGGCGCCCGTCCAGGGCAGGCCGGCGGCCAGGCCCGAGACCAGACCGATCAGCAAGGCCATCAGGGGCAGGGCCAGCAGGGCCGGGATGCGCTTGGTCATCATCATCCCCGCCAGCACCAGGAAAATCAGCAAAATGAGCAGCCCGGCCAGCATGTAGCAGAAGATTATTCAAGCCGGCTCGAAAACCTTTCGAACAGCTGAGCTCACTCGTAGCGGGGGAAGCTGTCGTGAGCGGGGATGTCCCAGGTCTTGCGCCACAGAGAGCCGGCGCCATCGACGCGCAGGGTCTCGCCGCTGATGAAGGCGGCCGCCGGGGAGAGCAGGAAGACCACTGCCGCTGCCACCTCGCGCTCGGTGCCCATCCGCTTGGCCGGGGTGTCCCGCACCACCTGCTCGAGCACTCCCTGCACCTCGGGCGGATAACTCTCCAGCCCTGAGCTCTGGATGAGGCCTGGGGCCACGGCGTTGACCCGGATGCCCCGGGCGGCCCACTCCACGGCCAGGGTGCGGGTCAGGTTGACCACCCCGGCCCGGGCGGCTCCGGTATGGGCCATGCCAGGAAAACCGCGCCACATCTCGGCCACGATGCTCACGATCGCCCTGGCGCCGGCTTTCTGGGCGGCCTGGCACATAAGGAAGGTGCCCGTCAGGTTGGTGTCGATCACGGCCCGCCAGCCTCTGGCCGAGATAGCCTCGGCCGGACTGAAGAACTGCCCGCCAGCGTTGTTGACCAGGGCGTGCACCGGGCCTTCGGCAAAGAGCGAGGCCACCTGGGCCTCGTCGCGGATGTCGGCCAGCTGGTAGCTGGCCCGCTCACCCAACTCGGCGCAGGTGGCCTGCAGTGGCTCCTCCCGGCGGGCGGCCAGTCGGACCCGGGCCCCCAGATCGACCAGCTCGCGGGCGATGGCTTTCCCGATGCCGGTGCCTCCTCCCGTGATGAGGACGGTCTGGCCTTCGAACAGGTCGGGTCGAAAAATGGACTCCACGCGGGCCGGCTTCGCAGCCGGGGGTCCGGCCTCCCGCCGGCCCGCGGGAGGCTCAGGAGCAGCAGGTGGGGCTGCAGCAGCTCTGTTTGGCAGGCTTGCGCGCCCGCACGAAGCCTGAGAAAACGGCCCCGTCAAGCTCGGGCGAGAGGCTGGCCGGGTCGATTCCCTGGCTCTCCAGAAAGCCGCGCGCATCCTCCACCTGGTAGATGCGGGTCGGCTCGATGGAGACCTCCTCAAAGCCCGCCGCCCGCAACTGGGCCAGATAGTCCTGCTCGGTCAGGGCACCGGCCACGCAGCCAACCCAGAGCTCGAGGCTCTGGCGCACCACCTCGGGCAGCGCCGTGCGGGTCACCACGTCCGACACCGCCAGTCGCCCGCCGGGCTTGAGCACCCGGAAGGCCTCGCGGAACACCTGCTCTTTGTCGGCCGAGAGATTGATCACGCAGTTGGACACGATCACGTCCACCGAGTTGTCCTCAAGAGGGATGTGCTCGATCTCGCCCTTCAAGAACTCCACGTTGGTCAGGCCAGATTTCTTCTGGTTCTCGTGGGCCAGGGCCAGCATCTCGTCGGTCATGTCCAGGCCGTAAGCCTTACCCGTGGGCCCTACCCGTCGAGCCGAGAGCAGCACGTCGATGCCACCGCCTGAGCCCAGGTCGAGCACGGTCTGCCCCGGCTCAAGATCGATCAAGGCGGTGGGATTGCCGCACCCCAGCGAGGCAAGCAACGCCTCCTCGGGCAGCTGGCCGATCTCCTCGGCGTTGTAGAGGTTGGAGCAGATCGGGTCGACCTGCATGGCCGAGGCAGCCGAGGTACCGCAGCACGAGGCCCGGCCCTCCTTGACCTGCAGGGCGGCCTGGCCGTATTTTTCTTTGACGATTTCGCGTACGTCACTCATGAGCAACAGTCCTCCTTTGGATTGCGGATGCAGCATTGCGCCGTCAGGAACCTGAGCAGGCCCTGCAGCGTCTCCCAGTTGACCCGGTAACGCAGGTAGGTGCCCTCCCGGGTGACGCTGAGAAGCTGCTCGTTCTTCATTTTGTCCAGATGATGGGACAGGGTCGAGGACGGAATCTGTAGCTCTTCCTGGATCTCCTGCACCACCAGCCCGCCGGGGGAGGCTTCCACCAGCAGCTTGAGGATGCGCAGTCGTACCGGGTTTCCCAGGGCGGCAAGGCGGTCAGCGTAAGCTTCCAAGAGTTCGTCCATGTTTCTAGAATATTCGAATAATTGAGAGTTGTCAAGCGGGTAACATCCCGGTCCTGGGTCGGGGCCCCGCGACAGTGTAACCTGGTGCCATGGCACTTATTCACAACAGCGCCTGGGGCTATAGCCCGGTGGGGCGCGCCGAGCCTGATGGCTCGCTGCACGGCAATCCCTACGCCTGGCAACCGGTCGGGCGGCGGGACAGCGGCGGGCTGGTGCACGACAGTCCGTACGGCTGGAACCCGGTAGGACGGGTGGACGGGGACGGCCTGGTCCACAACTCCGCCTATGGTTGGAGCCCGGTGGGACGGGTGGACGCCGACGGGCTGGTGCACAACTCGGCCTATGGCTACAGCCCCATCGGTCACGTGGAAGGGGAGGATTCCTCCCGGCGCGAGACGGTGGAGCTCTCAGGAGCAGCCCTGCTCGTCTTGCTGGGGTGAGTCCGTTCATTTTTTGATTACATTCCGGCAAGCAGCCGGCTACAAGTCGGCAAGGACCGGTTAACCTGTCCGGGGTACGATCTCCTCAGCAAGCAAATGAGGAGGAACCCCCCGATGATGCGAGTCGTCACCTTCACCACCCCCGAAGAGCACCCCATGCCCTGGCTCTTGTGCCGACGTCCCGAGCTGCTGTTGTTCTTGTTTCCCACTGTCCAGGTTGGGGACCTCACCTTTCGCCCCGATGCTTTGCTGCGCCTGAACGAAGGCGGACGCAACCGCTTCGTGGCCGTGATGGTCGAGGAGAGCGGGCGCCAGCTCGAGGGTCGGATTCCCCTCCCCTTGATAAAGCTACGCTCGGTGCAGCTCCAGCCCTGCAACCTGTTCGGTCTGATCGCCCGCGTGCGCGAGCTGGTGGGCGCCGACGCCCCCCGCCCGGAGACGGGCTGGCTGGAGGAGGTCGGTTGATCGCGGCATCGAAATTTCACTCATGCGGAGTCTGTTGGTGGCACTGGCTCTTCTCGTTCTGGGCAGCTCTTGCCTGGGGTGCGCGGCCCTGCGGGTGTCCCGCTCGGTCAAGCCAGCAACCACCTTCGCCAAACCGGTCGTGGTGCACCAGGTGCGGCCACTCACCACCGTCCCGCGTCGTCAAATGCCGGGCACCTCGACCCTGCGCAAGGCCGCCAACCTGGGCACCAGCGTTCCTTCTGGTCCCCCCACCTTTTCCGACCAATCTGATCGTTCCGATCGCCAGAGGCGCTGAGGCGCCGCGCTTAGAGCGCTGTAAAAATTGGCGCGGCGCCGTTCAACAGATTGTCTACAGTCCCGCGCGTTCTAATTCTGAACAGTCCGCGCGCGGGACTGTAGCCAGGGGAAAGGAACGCTTCAGGTTCATCCAATCTTGGGGCCAGTGACACTGGCTGTCGTCTGTCTTCGTTAGAGTGTGAGCATCCCTGCACGAGGAGGCACTCACGATGAGGAGACTGACCGCTGTCTTTCTGGTTCTCGCGCTGACCGCGCTGGTATGGGCTGAAGCCTACCGGGTTCGGGTCAAGCGCATCGGAAACGACCTGTATCAGGATCTCAATTCTGGCGTGGTCATTCAGACCCGGTACTGCTATGAATACTGCTACGGAGATGATGCCATTCTGATCTGGGAAGGAGAGTACAGCTTCAACAATAAGTTGATCTTTCAGTCAAGTGGAAGCAGCTACCGCGTACTTCGACTGCTCCGTTAGGCCGAAGGGGGATCACCTTGCCAAGAGCAACCCTGTTGACTTTCGCCCTGGTGCTGACGCTTTCTCTGGCAGGCCTCTGTCAGACCGGCAGCATCACCGCTCCCGACCCTTCCCAGGTGGGGGTCTTCCGCATCCAGTGCCAGGGCGAGCTTTTGCCGGGTGACATCGTCCAGGTGGCGCGCGGCGAGCAGAAGCTGGGCGAGGCGACCGTTTTGAAGGCCAGCGCCGGAAGCGCGGTTATCTCCCTGCGCGGAGTCTACGACGCAGCCGTGGGCGATCAGGTTCAGTTCCTGCGCCGTCCCCAGCAGGCAGCAGTCGGGGGCGCTCCCACGGCCAGCAATGAGTATCGCATCGCCGAGAGGATGCTGGGCAAGGTGTTGCGCGAATACCCGGAATCGAGAGATGCCCGCCAGAGCGAGCGACTCAAGACGATCGGCGACAAGCTGGCCCGCGCCTCCGGCCGAAACATTCCCTGGCACTTCTACCTGGTCAAGGCCGATGAGCCGAACGCATTCACCATCGGCGAGGGATTCGTGTTCGTGACCGAGCCCCTGCTGGCAATCGGATTGAGCGACGACGAGCTGGCCGGAGTGCTGGCCCACGAGATCGCTCACGGCACCGAGCGGCACACCCCGCGCAAAGCAGACCTCAGTCGCCAGGTCGAGCTGGCCCTCGAGGAGCTCGAGGAGGCCGAGGCTCTGGCCGACCGCTACTACGCTGAGTATAAGAAGGAGGCCGGTGACCCCAATGCCGAGGACCGCTATCGCAGCCGGATGGTGGCGGTCAGGCGGCGGGTCGACTCGGCCAAAGCCCGACTCAAGAGCGTGGGATATCAGGTCGACCACCAGACCGAGTACAACCATTCCGATGAAATCGACGCCGACCTGAAGGGACTGGAGCTGGCCGCTCGAGCCGGTTACGACCCAGATGGCCTGGACCAGGCCCTGGGAAAACTCGAGCAAGACGGTTTCAAGCGCTTCGGCGATGCAGCCCTTAAGGGCGGGCAGACTCACCCGCCCATTGTCAAACGCCGCGAGATCCTGCGACGTGTGCAGGCGTCCTGGCGCCGGCGCTGATGTGTGGACGCTCCTGTCGTCGCTGAAGAGTTCCGGCGGGGCCTTGACAAATTTTCTTCAAGCGTCTATACTGCTGCACAGCGGGGATTTTCCGCCCAAATACAGACCCGTTCCCCCCAAGGCGAGCGGGTTTTTTGTTTGCCTCATAGGAGGTCCGCCATGCATGGGGTCCAGCTCGATCCGCAACGCCTGCTCCAGGATGTCTTCCAACTCGAGACGTTTCGGCCCGGTCAGCGTGAGGTGATCGCCCGGCTACTCGCTGGGCTGTCAGCCGTGGCCATTTTCCCTACCGGGGCGGGGAAGAGCCTCTGCTATCAGCTGCCGGCCCTGGCTTTGCAGGGGCTCACGCTGGTCGTGTCGCCTCTGATCGCTCTGATGAAGGATCAGATCGACGCTCTGAAGGCACGCAGGGTTGCTGCAGCGCGTCTCGACTCCACGCTGGACAAGGAGGCCGTCCGCGAGATCCACGCCGAGCTGCGGGCGGGTCGGCTCAAGTTGCTCTACGTGGCTCCCGAGCGCCTCAACAACGAGCGATTCCTGCAGACCCTGAGCGGGCTCGAGCTGTCCCTCATGGCTGTGGACGAGGCCCATTGCATCAGCGAGTGGGGCCATAACTTTCGACCCGACTACCTCAAGCTTCCCGGCCTGGCTCGCGAGCTGGGAATTCCCCGGGTGGTAGCCCTGACGGCCACGGCCACGCCCGCCGTGGCGGAAGGCATCGCTCGCGCCTTCTCCATTCCTCTTGAAAACATCGTGCGCACACCGCTCTATCGCTCCAACCTGACCTTGCGCATGGAGCCGGGCCCGGCCGCCTCGCGCGACCAGCGGCTGATGGACAGTCTCCGCTCGCTCCCTCCTGGTCCGACCATCGTCTACGTCACCCTGCAACGCACCGCCCAGGAGGTGGCCGCCCGGCTCGGCCAGGCCGGCTTCGAGGCGCGGGCCTACCACGCCGGCCTCCCGGCCGAAGAGCGCAGCCAGGTGCAAGAATGGTTCATGGCCTCCGAGCGAGCCGTGGTGGTGGCCACCATCGCCTTCGGCATGGGTATCGACAAGAGCGACATCCGCACGGTCCTTCACTACAATCTGCCCAAGACGGTCGAGAACTACGCCCAGGAGATCGGCCGGGCTGGCCGGGACGGACAGGCTTCTACCTGTCTGTGTTTGGCTGCCCCCGAGGACATCATCGCGCTCGAGAACTTCACCCTGGGTGACACTCCCACCCGAGAAGCGCTCCACTCCCTGCTGGGCGAGTTGGCCGCGATGGGGGAGGAGCTCGACCTGTCTCCCTACGAGGTCTCTACCCGACACGACATCCGGCCCCTGGTGGTGGACACGGTGCTCACTTACCTCGAGCTCGACGGCCTGCTGCGCAGCACCGGGGCCTTCTACACCGAGTACAAGCTCCGCTGGCTCAGTCCTCGAGACAAAATGCTGGCACGCTTCGACGCGGCCCGCCAGGACTTTCTCCAGCGCCTCTTTGCTCTGGCCGTGGACAGGCGCATCTGGTCGCTGCTCGACGTGCATCAGGCTGCCATCAACCTGGGTGAGTCCCGCGAACGGATCTTGCGGGCCCTGAATTACCTCGAGGAGCAGGGCCATCTGGAGCTGCAGGTGGCCGGAGTGCGGCAGGGCTACCGCAAGCTGGCAGCCTGGCCGGCTCAAGATGAGCTGGTCGATGCCATGCTCGCGCGCTTCGAGCAGCGCGAGCAGAACGACCTGTCTCGCCTGGGAGCCATGAAGAGCCTGAGTCTGAACCCGGGCTGCACCACCTCAGCCCTGTTGGCCTATTTTGGCGAGCAGTCGGATCGCGATCAGTGTGATCACTGCGGCGTTTGCTCCGGGAATCGACCCGGACCTGTGGCTCTAAGTCCACCCACCGACCTGAGCGAGAGTCAGCGAGAGTTGCTGCGACGCGTTCACGACGCAGGCCTGCCCGCCCTTACCCATCCCCGCCAGCTGGCCCGGTTCCTGTGCGGAATCGCTTCCCCTCAGGCAAATCGGGCGCGGCTGAGTGGACGGTCGGAGTTTGGCGCCCTGTCCCAGGTGCCGTTCCAGGTCGTGCTCGCGTCGGCCGAGAGCCAGATTCGAAGAGAAGGAAGCAAGTAGGCGATGATATCTGAGAGGAAGGTGTTGCAGAAACTTGGCTGCGTGTTGGTTTTGCTTGCCATGACGGCGCTCGCCCTGGCTCAGCCCGAGGGAATGAAGACATATTACTTCGTGTTGCTTCTCAAAGGAACGCACCGCGATCAAGACCAGGCAACCGCCGAGCGAATCCAGGCGGGCCACCTGGCCAACATCGAGCGACTGCACGGCGAGGGGAAGCTGGATCTGGCCGGACCCTTCCTTGACGACGGCGAGTGGCGTGGGCTGTTCATCTTGAACGTCGAAAGCGAGGAGCAGGCGCGGGCCCTGCTGGCCACTGACCCGGCCATCTCCTCGGGCCGGCTGCGCTACCAGATTCACCCCTGGCTCGGGAAGAAGGGCGCCAGCTTGCGCTAAGGTGCCACGCGGTGAACGCTTCAGGAGTTGGCGCGCCGCGCCGTTCAACAGATTGTCTACGCTCCCGCGCTTTCGAATTCTGAACAGGTCAACGCGCGGGCATCCTGCCGATACACTCTGGATACAATCTGGCCCTCCCCGGATACCCCCACAGTTTAAGCTCAAAGCATGCGAGTCAAACGGATCCTCCTCACCTTGCTCCTGGCCTCGCTCTGGCCCGCCACCCCGCAGGTGGAAGCCATTTCCGGGGCCAGTGTCGACTTCTGGCTCGAGGGCGACTACCGCTATTGCCAGTCCAACGGGCTGCCGGACCACGATCCGGGCCGGTTCCCCAACCAGGGGAACCCCAACACCATTCGTCCTCAACGCCTGTTCTACCGCATGCCGGCCGGACCGGTGCGGCTGTTATCGCCCATTCCCAGTGCTCCCATGCGCTTCGGGGTGGCTCTCAACGGGGTGCCTTTCGACCCGGGCACCGCCGAGCGCTACCAGGGATGGCGCTACGAAGCCATCGGAGGCTCGCTTGACCTGGGGCTGGACAAGCATCACGCGCACGTGCAGCCGACCGGATCCTATCACTACCACGGCATGCCGGTGGGCCTGATCCAGCGGGTGGGCAGCGGGACCCGCATGACACTGGTGGGTTACGCCGCCGATGGGTTTCCCGTCTACAACGACCGCGAGCTCGACGGGCGCAAACTGCGCAGCTCCTTTAAGCTTCGGCCTGGACAGCGGCCTGGAATCGGCGGCAACTACGATGGCACCTTTACCGAGGATTACGAATGGCAGGAGGGCGAGCTAGACCTGTGCAACGGGCACTGGGGGCGCACTCCCGAGCACAGGGACGGGATTTACCACTACCACCTGACCGAGAACTTCCCGTTCATACCCCGCTGGTTCGCGGGGGCGCCCGATCCGAGCTTCGCCAGGAGGTAAGGTGGGCTTTTCATCTCTATCCGGGCGTGGGCGCATCCTGGTGGCCGAGGACGAGCCTGAGCTGCGCGAGCTGATCCGCCGCTATCTCCACGAGGAGGGCTTCGAGGTGCTGGCTGCCGAGGACGGCGTGCAGGCGCTCGAGCTGGTGGGCAAGGAGGTGGATCTGGTGGTGCTCGACCTGCTCATGCCCAACCTGGACGGTCTCGAAGTGGTGCGCCGCCTGCGCGCTTTCAGCGCCATCCCAATCCTGATCGTGTCGGCCCGAGGCGAGGGCTCTGACCGGGTGATTGGACTGGAGCTGGGGGCCGACGACTACCTGACCAAACCGTTCATGCCCCGAGAGCTGGTGGCTCGGGTCAAGGCCCTGCTGCGCCGCTCCCGACTCCCGGCGGCCAGCACCGCCAAAGTGGGCTCGCTGTTGCTGGACGCCGAGAACCGTCGGGTGACCCTGGATGGCGAGCTGCTCGAGCTGACTCCTACCGAGTACGAGCTGCTGCGCGTGCTGGCCGGGGCCACCGGGAAGAACTTTACCCGTGAGGAGCTGCTCGACCGCGTGTGGGGTCCGGAGTATCTGGGCGATACCCGCCGGGTAGATCTCTGCGTCAGCCGGCTGCGGGCCAAACTGAACCGGCCGGGGCGTCCGGCGCCCATCCGCTCGGTGTGGGGCGTGGGCTACCGCTACGACCCGTGAGCCTGTGGCTGCGGCTGGCTCTCAGCTACCTGGCCGTGGTGGCCCTGTTCTTTGGCATCCTGGCCCTGGCAGCGCCCTGGCTGGCCCATCGACCCCGACCACCCCACAGAGTGCTCGAGGACCTGCGCACCGATCCACAGTCGGTCCCGCTTCCCGCCGGCTCTCAGATGACGGTCTACCCTGTCGAGGGAGCGCCCCGAGCGCTGCAGGGAGCGCTGGTGGAGGTGAGCCCCGAGCAACTGGCTTCGGCTCGCCAGGGCAAACTGGTGGCCAACCTGCCCGACGAGGGCGGGTTCACCGGTCTGGTGCCGCGCCCTGGTGGGGAGGTGCTGGTCGTAAAGACGCCTACCCCCCCGTTCCGGCCGGCCGAGTTGGAGCGCTCGGTCTGGATGGGCTACCTGCGTGCCGGACTGGTGGCAGCTGCCATCTGTTTGCTGGTGGGCCTGGCCTTCAGCCGGGCCTTCACCCACCCCCTTCGTCGTCTGGCGGCGGCCACCGAGGAGTTTGGCCCCGAAAACCTGACCTATCGCCTGAAGCAAGAGGGCCCTGCCGAGCTGGCCGAGCTGAGCCGCTCCTTCAACCGAATGGCCGACAGGTTGCAGCAATCGGTGGAGACGCTGCGCGACTCGGAAGCAGCCCGGCGCGAGTTTCTGGGGGATGTGTCCCATAACCTGATGACCCCCCTGGCGGCCTCGATGGGCTGGGTGCAGGCGATGCTGGACGGCCTGACGCGCAGCCCCGAGGAAGAGCGTCGTCACCTCGAGCGTATCCAGCGCGAGTTGACCTTTGTCTCTCGCAGCGTGCGCCGCCTGTTGGAGCTCTCGCGCTGGGAGCAGAGCGAGCCTGAGCTTCGTTTCGAGACCTTCAAGCTGGTGGATCCGCTGATGGAGGTGGTGGAGACCCTGGAGGAGCAGGCCGCGGCCCGCAATGTGCAACTCTCGTTTGAAGGGCTGGACGCCCGCTGGCAGGTGGAGGGTGACCGCGGCCGGGTGCGCGAGCTTTTGCAGATTCTGCTTGAGAACGCCGTCTTGCATGCCGGGGGAGACATAACGGTTCGCCTGGTGGCCGAGCAGAAGGCGGGCCGGGTTTGGATCACCATCGCCGACAACGGGTTCGGGATTCCCTCTGAGGATCTACCATTCGTGCGCAAGGGCTTCCGTCGTTCTTCGGGGCGCAACACGGGGTTGGGACTGGCCATTGCCGACCGCCTTGCACGTTCGCATGGGGGCGTGCTCGAACTGGAGAGTGAGACCGGCAAAGGGACGACGGTGAGGTTCAGCCTGCCGGCGGTGGAATCGGCAATACCCTGTTCATAAAGTTAACAAGTGTTAACACAATGGCTACTTCGGAACGGGCCTGGGCCGGGCTTCTCCTGTATATCCTGACCTCAGAGCAAAAAGTAAAGGGAGGTCACCAGATGATCAACGCCTTGAGTTCCGTCGGAAGTTCGGGTGGCGCGGGTGGAGCCACCAAAACGCGCGAAGCGGGTGCCTCGGGAAGTGAGGAGATTCTCGCGCTCCTCATGAAGCTGTTGCAGGACAAGCAGAGCGAGGGGCCCCAGGCCGGGGGCTCTCAGGGCGGCGGTGGATGTGCCGGTGGCGCCTGCGGCGGCGGCGGAGGGGGCTGCAAGGGCGGGTCCTGCGGCAAGGCCTGCGGTGGAGCCTGCCGGGCCAAGAAAGTGGGTGGCTGACGCTGAAGCCTGACGCAGAGTTTTGCGTCTCAACCGAGGGGCCGGGCCGGGGGCCCGGCCCTCTTCGTCCACTACACCTGAGGAGGTCAGCTTGGCATGGACGGACTGTTGTCAGCGCTGCAAGCAAACTGGGGAGGCTCGGGCCCGGCCCTGCAAGATCCGGGCACTCTGAGCGGATTGCTCTCGCTGGTGCGACTCTGGCAGGCCGGTGAGCTCGAGCTCGAGGAGGTGTTTTCCTCGCTCGAAGAGGTCACTCGCAACACCGCCGAGGCTATCCTGGAGACCAGCGCCGACCTCGAGGAGCCACTGGCGGAAGAGCTGGCCGAAGGTCTGGCCGAGCTGGAGGGCGTGTTCCTCGAGATCGAGTCCGAGCTGGCCTCATTGCGCCACTGCCTGGAGCAGGCACCGGACTCGGTCGACCTGTCCAACCTCACCAGCTGCCAGCAGCGTCTGTCCGAGTGCGCTCGCTTTCTGCAGGATTGGGCTGAGGCTCCGGTTCCGCGCTGTCTGCGTTGCGGCTCTCGCGACGCCACCATGCGCTGCCAGGCCTGCGGTCTCGACTGTCTGATCCCCGTGCCTCCCAGCGAGGAGGACGATGTGAGCGGGGCTTACCTCAGCCCCGAGTACTTGAGCCTCTACCGGTCCTATCGGGCGGTCATGGATGGGGAGGGGCCCCTGGCGCCGATGCTGGCCCAGTTGGGCCCGCTCGAGACCAGCCTGGCTCCCCTCGAGCGCCTGGCTCGCATGACCGGTTCGCCCATCCTGGGAGAGGTGGAGCGCAGCCTGAGGGGCATCCAGCAGATGCGTCGGGTGACCGCCAGCCGGCTGGCCAGCGACCTGAGCCAGGGTTGGGAGCAGGTCTTTCAGGGAGCGCTCACGCTCAAGAGCCTGATGCCCCAGCTGTTGCGCGAGCAGGGCCTGGAGGAAGAGGCTCGCCGCCTGGAGCAGGAGCAGCGCTCGTCGGACGGCATCTCGCTCGGGATGCGTTGACTCCCGCTCCGCCCGCGGCCCCGCTCGGCCACGGACGGGTAGAAGTCTGTCGACGACTCGGGTCGTCGCTGAAGTTGTCGACAGGTTACTTGAAGAGCGGCCCCAGTAGAGGCGCCAGAACCGCCCTCTTGTCGGCGATGATGGTTTGCCAGTCATCTTGCAAGAGACCGCCGGTATCGGTCGAGTTGGGGTTCCAGGACCAGTAGGTGAAACTGACCCCGTTGGCTTGCATGTAGCTCGTCAGGGTGGTCAGCCACTGCCGGTCGGCCTGGGTCTGATAGCGGGTGCCGAACTCGCCTACAAGCACGGGAGCCAGGTTCTGCTTGACCAGATAGCCCCAGCACTCGTCCCACAGAGGAGCCAGGTTGTTGGGGTAGCCGGGCTGGCTGAACCAGACCTGGTTGTAGACCGAGGCCGGGTAGTCATGGGTTGAGTAGACCACCCGCTTGGGTACGCTGAGCACCACCGGATGACTTCCGGCCGCCTTGAGGTTGCCGCCCCACCAGTAGTTACGCCCGCCGGCCGTCTCGACGCCCTCTACGATGATGAGCAGGTTCGGGTTGACGGCCAGGATGCGGTTGCCGGCCCGTTGAGCGGCCAGGCGCCAGTCGGTGGCCAGGTTGCCCGAGCCCCAGGTGGCCCGGCCATGCGGCTCATTGTGGAGGTCGAAGCCGATCACGGTGGGGTTATTCTGGTAGCGCCTGGCCAGCATCTCGAAGTCGCTGATCCAGCGCTCCTCAGAGATGGCCGGGGTATACCACAGCTCGCTCTGGCTGTCACCGGTCGGGCGATGGCGGTCCAGGATGACCTTCATCCCGTGATGCTGCGCCCGAGCGATGATCCGGTCGATGATCTCCAGCGAGGTTTTGCCTACCAGGTCAGGGTTAAGGGCATAGTTGATCGTGCCGGGTCTGCTGGAAGCGTCCAGCATCTGGTTGCAGAAGGGCAGCCGGATGCAGTTGTATCCTTCTTGAGCCATCTGGTCGATCATGGAGTTGAGCGACCGAGCCCACAACCCGTCGGGGGCAAAGTCGCTGGTCTCGAGCCCGAACCAGTTGACCCCGGTCAGCCGCACGGTTCGGCCCTGCTCATCCACGATGCGGGCTCCCTCGGTGTGAAGGTAACCCGCTCCGACGACGGGCCCGCCGGTGGTGCCCGAGGTCCCACCTCCGGTGGTGGTTCCCCCGGTGCTTGCGCCCGAAGTTGTGCCTCCGGTGGTGGTTCCCCCGGTGCTTGCGCCCGAAGTTGTGCCTCCGGTGGTGGTTCCCCCGGTGCTTCCGCCCGAGGTCGTGCCTCCGGTGGTGGTTCCCCCGGTGGTGCCTCCGGCAGATCCTACCAGGGCTACTGGTAGCGAGCTCACTCCTCCAGGGGCGCCCTGGAATCCGAAGCTCACGCTGCTTCCTGCCCTGACCACCCGGTTGTATTCCACTGCCCCGAAGCGGTAGACGCTGCCCGTGTGGCTGATCGAGCGGGTGTTCCAGTTGTTGGTCACGGTGCCCGCGAAGGTCACGTCTACCTGCCAGTCGAGCAGGTCCGCAGGCCCGGGGTTGATGATCTCGACCGTGCCCACGAAGCCCGATCCCCAATCGTCATCGGTGCGCCAGCGCACGGTGGGGGCAGTCGTTCCCGTCCCCCCCGTCGTCGTTCCACCGGTATTGCCTCCACTGGTTGTTGTCCCCCCGGTCGTGCTTCCTCCCGTGGTCGTGCTGGATGGCGTGTCCCCTGTCAGTCGGTAGTTGCGTGGGGCCACCAGGTTCCCGGGAGTTCCCTGGAAGCCGAACTTGACCGTTCCCCTAGGCTCGATCCAGGCGTTGTGGCTCTCACCCCGCACGGTCACGCGCTGACCCTGTCGGGTCACGATGCGACCGTTCCACATCGAGCTGATCGAGTGGTTGAAGTCGAAGGCGAGTCTCCAGTTGTTGATGCGCTGGTCGGTGAGGTTGGCTATCTCGATTTCGGCCACATAGCCCTGGCCCCAATCCGAGCCGGGCTTGAAGGTCACCCGATACTCCGCGCCCGCTAGATCGCGGAGTTGCTCTGATTTTGATGGCTGGGAGTCCTCCCGAGCCAGCGCAGGATCCACACCACCCCCGCCCTCAGCGATCGACTCGGGCCCAGCGCCCGAGCAGCCGATCAGCCAGAGGCACACGATCAGAGACCAGATGCGCACGAGTGCGTACCTCTCTTTCTGAGCCTGTGAAGGCAGGATGCCCTCAAGACCGGACCGGGCCCGCCAGGAGTTCCCTGGCCTCCGGGGAATCTCGCCCCACTCCGGGGAGGTTGACTTCGATGCTTACTTTGCGCTGTATTCTCTTGATCTTTTGTCTCACGCTGGCGAGCCTGGCCCAGGACCAGCGTCAGATTCTCTTGCTGCCGGTGGCCATGCTGGGCGACTACCAGCCCGGCTCGGGCGATGAGTTCACCCAGGACCTCATCACCGACACCGCCCGCATGGCTCCCAACGCCAAACTGGTGCTGGCTCGCTCGGCCGACTTGGCGGGCCTGCAGTATCAGGCCCAAGACCAGCCCCCCAGCAGCGATGAGGCGGCTCGCCTGTGCTCGGCATACTCCACCACCAACGCGGTCTGGTTGCAGTGCCGCTTCACTCCCGAGTATCAGCCCCCCGTTAGCGGACAGCCCGGCGTGCTGACCGTGGCAGGGGGAGCCCGATTCTGGGCTTTCCGCGCCTCGGATCGCAAGGTGGTCATCGACCAGCCGCTCTCGGTGGTGCGCAGCACGGTGGTTCCGGTGGGCACCGACGACGCCGCCCTGGCCGGCCTGACCCAGAAGCTGAACAGCCAGTGCATGAACCAGCTGGCCCAGCAGGTCATCACCGTGGCCCAACAGCAGTCAGCCCAACAGCGTACGGCCCGATGGGGCAATCCCAAACCGACCGCAACTGGCTTCAGTGCCGCCTACCAGGCCATGGCCGCCAGCATCCAGCGTTATCAGCAGGATGTCAATGAAGGCGACCTGATCGGCACCACCGATACCCAACGCCAGTGCCTGACCAATTGGCGCGCGCTGAGCGCCTCCGACCAGGCCTTGATCGAGAAGAATTACCCCGGCACCATCCAGTGGATGGAAGGCGGAGTCTACTACGACGTTGGCTACCCTTACTACTATGGCGGCCGGCGCCGCTGACGTCTGCAAGAAGTTCGCCAAACGAGGAGGCACCATGATGGACACGGCTCTATTGGAAGCACACAAAGACCAGCTCGAACCCATTCCCCAGCCTCCCAAGCGAATGCTGGTGGGCAACCTGAACGAGTTGACCTCCGGCCCCACGCCCTTTGAGGCGATGTGCCGGCTGGCCGACGAATACGGCCCCCTCTTCCAACTGGAGGTCGGGGGAAATCGCATCATCGTCGCATCCAGCTTCGAGCTGGCCGATGAGCTGTGCGATACCAAGCGCTTCGACAAGGGCATCGGGCCCGGCCTCAAGCAGGTTCGTAACCTCAACTCCGAGGGGCTGTTCTCGTCTTACACCCACGAGGCCCACTGGCGTAAAGCCCACAACATTCTGCTGCCCAACTTCTCGCACGCGGCCATGAAGCGCTACGCGCCGGCCATGCTCGAAATGGCCAACCAGCTGATCGAGAAATGGGATCGCGCCGCGGCCGAGGGCCACGAGGTCAACGTGCCCGAGGACATGACCCGGCTCACCCTGGATACCATCGGTCTGTGCGGCTTCGACTATCGCTTTGACTCCTTCAAGCACGATCAGCCGCATCCGTTCGTGCAGGCCATGATGAACTTTCTCAGCGCCATGCAAGAGAACGCCCGACGCCCCGCGCTGGTGAACAAGATGATGGTGCTCAAGCAGCGCCAGCTTCGCAAGGACAGCCAGTTCATCAACTCCTATGTAGACAACATCGTCGCTGAGCGCAAGAAGCTGCCGGATCAGTCGGGGAAGAACGACCTGTTGAGCTTCATGCTCAACGGGGTCGATCGCGAGTCGGGCGAGAAACTGTCCGACAGCGTCATCCGGGCCAACATCGTCACCTTCTTGATCGCCGGCCATGAAACCACCAGCGGGCTGTTGTCTTTCGCCATCTACGAGCTGCTGCGTCATCCCGAAGTGCTGGCCAGGGCCTACGAGGAGGTGGATCGGGTGCTGGGGCCCCAGCCCGATTTCACCCAGATCCACGAGCTGCAGTACGTGCTGCAGATCCTCAAGGAAACCCTGCGATTCTGGCCCACGGCCCCGGTCTTCTCGCTCACCCCCTATGAGGACACGGTGATCGGTGGGAAGTACTTCATTCCGAAGGGGCAGCCCGTGCAGCTGCTGCTGACCAGAGTGCACCGCGACCCCAACGTTTGGGGCCCCCACGCCAACGAGTTCAATCCCGACAACTTCGCCCCCGAGCTGGAGGAGAAGCGCCCGGCCAACGCCTTCAAAGCCTTCGGCAACGGCCAGCGGGCCTGCATCGGGCGTCAGTTCGCCCTGCAGGAGGCCATGCTGGTGCTGGGCATGCTGCTGTCCCGCTTCAAGTTCGTCGATTTCGAGCACTACCAGATGCACCTCAAGCAGAGCCTGACCATCAAGCCGGGCGACTTCAAGCTCAAGCTCGAGCGGCGTCCCGAGCGAGAGGGCGTGGCTCCGGTCAAGCCAGCCGAGCAGCCCGAAATGCCGGTTGTGAAGCCGGTGAACGTGGCGGCTCACAACACGCCCCTGCTCGTGCTCTACGGCTCCAACATGGGCTCGGCCGAGGCCTTCGCTCACCTGGTAGGCGAGGACGGCGCCGATCGTGGCTACAGGGCCACCGTGGCCAGCCTGGACGAGTACGCTGGCAAGCTGCCCACCGAGGGTCTGGTATTGATCGTGACTTCCACCTACAATGGCCAGCCGCCCGACAACGCGGCCCGTTTCGTGGAGTGGCTCAAAAGCGAGCAGAAGTCTCTCCAGGGCGTACGTTATGCCGTGATGGGATGTGGCAATCGCGACTGGGCCAGCTCGTTTCAGGCCATCCCCAAGTTGATCGACAGCCGGCTCGAGGAGCTGGGGGGCGAGCGAGTTCTGGCCCGCGGCGAAGCCGACGCGCGAGGCGACTTCGACGGGCAGTTCCAGAAGTGGTATCGCCCCGTGTGGAGCTCGCTGGCCGAGAAACTGGGGCTCGATCAGGCCTCGGCCGCGGCCGAGGCACGAGGCGACCAGTACGAGGTTGAGTTCCTTGAAGAGCCGCGCGACAATCCCTTCGTGGTTTCCTTCGGCGCCCGGCCCATGACCGTGATCGAGAACCATCCTCTCTATCAGGGCGAGCGCAGCGCCCGTCACATCGAACTGGTGCTCCCCGAGGGGGTGGACTACCGGCCCGGCGACCACCTGGGCGTGATTCCCCGCAATGGCGAAGGTCTGGTCAAGCGCGTGGCCGCTCGTTTCCGGATCGAGCCGAAAGCCCGTTTGCGCATCAAGCAGAAGACGGGCTCGCGCACGGTGCTGCCGGTGGACCGCGTAGTCTCACTGAGCCATCTTCTGAGCGAGTACGTCGAGTTGCAGGACGTGGCCACCCGGGCTCAACTCGAGACACTGGCGGCCCACACCGACTGTCCGCCCTCCAGGCTGGCTCTGAAGCAGATGGCCAGTGACGACGGGGCCTACGATCAAGGAGTGCGCCAGAAAGGTTGCTCGGTCCTCGATCTGTTGGAGGAGCACCGCTCGGTGGAGCTGCCCTTCAACGTCTTCCTGGAGATGCTGCCCCCCCTTCGGCCGCGCTACTACTCCATCTCCTCCTCGCCTCAGGCGGGAGACCGCATCTTGAGCCTCACCGTGGGCGTGCTTGATCAGCCCGCCCGTAGTGGCCACGGACGTTTCCAGGGCGCCTGCTCCAACTATCTTGCCCGCACTTCGAAAGGGCAGACGGTGTATGCCTTCGTGCGCTCAAACCCGGCCTTCCACATGCCCGAGTCGCCAGCTACACCTCTCGTGATGGTGGGCCCGGGCACGGGCCTGGCTGCCTTCCGAGGTTTTCTGCAGGAGCGGGCCGTGCAGAAGGCCCAGGGACAGGAGCTGGGGCCAGCCATGCTCTTCTTTGGCTGCCGTCATCCCGAACAGGACTATCTCTACCAGGATGAGCTCGAGGAATACGCCCGCGAGGGAGTCAACGAGCTGGTGGTGGCCTACTCGCGGGTGGATCCGAACCGCAAGGTCTATGTCCAGCACAAGCTGGCCGAGATGAAGGAGCGGGTGTGGGAGCTGTTGCAGCAGGGCGGCGTCATCTATGTGTGCGGCGACGCGGCCCACATGGCCCCCGACGTGCGCGCGGCGCTGGCGGCGCTCTACCGGGAGAAGACCGGTCAGGGCGAGGCCGAGGCCGAGAAGTGGCTGCAGGAGCTGGCTGCCTCCAATCGCTATCGGCTGGATGTGTGGGCCTCTAGCTAAATTGGTTCGCCCTGGAAGAGTCCGAATTGACACACCTCATCCGACTTCACCACCCTATGAGCGGTTGATGTTGCTGGATTTTATGCTCGGCTGATTTCCTCGGCCTATGCAGCAACCATCCGACGCGTATTGCGGGCCCGAGTAGCGCATGGATTCTCCCAGGAGCCGTGTTTGTAAAGTGCAAGACCAGGCCTTGCGCTTAGAGATCTACGCCGGACCCATTCAGCATCAAACGGTGCGGCGCCTTATCTGAAGCACGGCACATCAGACACTCTCGATCAAACGGCGGGCTGTCATCAGGATAGCTTCGGGCTCGGCCCGGGGCAGGCAGTCGACACTGGTAAGCCAGCCCGCCTCACTGCAGCCAGCCACCAGCTCGCCAGGCCAGCATGGCCCCAGGCCGCCCACTGTCAACAGGCGCCCGTGCGAGCGGCGCAGCGAGTCCTCCCAGGCGGACAATCGCAGGGGTTGGAGCTCGATCGGCACCAGCAGCTCGCAACCCGGCAGGTGGGCCAGGACCTCCAGGCAGGGGCCCGCGTCCGGGCCGGTGCAGCTGAGTGTCAGGCTCGCAGGGCCAGGAGCGCGGATCAGCCGAGTAGGGTAGGGGAAGGGCTCGGCGCAGCTATCAAGGCCTAGCTCGAGTTGCAGCGGCTGCTCGAGCAACTCGAGGGGCTCGTAGAGCACCACTGTCTGTTCGTCCTCACGGGCAGCAGTGAGCAGCATCGACTCGGCGTCGTGCAGCGGGCTCAGGCACAGCACCCGCACCTGAGGCAGCCCGGCCAGCACTCCCAGCGCGGCCAGTTGGGAGGTGCGCACCACCAACCTCCCCTGGCCCTCTCCCAGGGCGCGTAACAGTCGATTAAGCGGGTCGCGCGGGCGTACTGGAGGCGCCGCCAACACCTCAAGGCGCACCACCAGCGTGCGCGTGCTTTCGCGCAGGCTGGCCTCGGCCCGGCCGAGTGCCACTCGAAGTGGCTCGCCCTGCTCGCTGGCTCCAGGAACCTGGTTCACACGCTCCTCCAAAAAAAAGAAAGAATCCCCTGCCCCGGCGGGGGATTCTCGCTCGATTGCCCCGGCCAGGAGAGCTACTTCTTCTTGAGCATCTTCTCGGCGTTCTTAGTCCAAACCGAGGGGCCGCCCTTGTCGTAGCCATACTTACCGAGCACGTCCCCCTTGGCGTTCACGAACAAGATAGTGGGGTAGCCCTCAATGCCGTATTTGTCAGAGAGAGCTGCATTCTGCTTCTTTAACTCGGCGCTCTGGGGCTTGCTCTGGGGGAAGTCGATCTCCAGCAACACCACGTTCTTCTTGGCCCAGGCTGCAAACTCAGGGGTATCAAAGACCTCCTTTTTCAGCTTGATGCACCAGCCGCACCAGTCGCTGCCGGTGAAGTCGATCAGGATCGGCTTGCCGGATTTCTTGGACTGCTTGGCGGCTTCGTCCCAGGAGGTCAACCAGTCTCCCTCGGCGCGCGCAGCGGCGCACAGGAGCAAGCTCAGGCTGAGGGTCAGGGCCATAACAGACAGTTTGCGCATTTGCTTGATTTCGTCTCCTCTGGTTGATCCGGCCGTCGTTTTCGCTACCTCCGGTCGGCCCCCTGTTCAACCTGCTGGCGAGCTCAAAGTTTCTCCACCTGGACCTTGCCGTTCTCGACCCGCGTCGGGTAAGCGCGCACGCACTCGCCCGGTATATCCAGGCACTCGCCGGTCTCGACCTTGAACTGCCAGCCATGCCAGGGGCAGCTCACCACCCCGTCGCCGTCCAGGTCACCCTCGCCCAGAGGGCCGCCCTGATGGCAGCACTCGTCGTCGAGCGCTTTCACCTGCCCACCCTGCAAAAACAGGGCGTAGACGTGGCCGTCGGGCCCTTTGACGCTCATTCCCTGGCCTTCGATCAGCTCGTCCAGGGCCACCAGCTCTATCCATTCACTCATAGCGGGCCACGCGTTCGCAGCCTGAGCGCGGCCTCCCTGCTGGCGGCTCAGGGGGGGCTGCGCGTTGAGCGCTACAGGAATAAACGCGGCGCCGTTCAACAGATGTCCACACTCCCGCGCGTTCTGATTCTGGACAGGTCAACGCGCTCTGACAAAGGTTCCCGACGAAGAGGAGATTTGAGGCCTCTGGCAAAAACCTCGGCCACAGCAACAATTGAGAAAAATTCTACATCGGGGGCTCCCATATGGTTCACAACGTCGTCGCCACGACCTTTTACAAGCTTGAGTGCACCTGCTATCAGTGCAGCCACTCGCTTGAGTGCTCGGTATGCGATCTGCTCGAAGAGAATCCATGGAAGCTGGCTCCCGAGGAGTTGCGGCGGTTGCGGGACGATCTGGTCTGCGAGCAGCTGGCCGGCAGGGCCGGATTGACCGGGGCGGCCGTGTGCCCAAACTGTGATCTCCTGGTGGCCTGCCATCATTGCCGACTGGAAGCTCCCATCGACCTGGAGCAGGTGGATGATCGAGCCAGGCGGCGCCGGCCCAGCCGCTCGGCCGCCTGAAGCTGAGACCTCGGGCGTTGCAGTCAAGGCGACGACTTCAGCCTTTGAGCAGCCCCAACTTGCGCAGGTCGACCAGCAGCTGGGTCGGGCTGGTGAAGAGCACAGCCTGCCAGCCGGCTACACGGGCTCCTTCGCAATTGTCCTCGCGGTCATCCACCAGCAGGCATTGTTTGGGCTTGAGCTTGGCCAGCTGGGCGGCCAGCTTGTATATCTCCTTTTCAGGCTTGCGCAGCCCCACCTGACAAGAGAGCACGCAGGGCCGAAACGGCTGGTAAGCACCCAGATCGTGCAGCACCTTGACGTGGTCGATGATGGTGTTGCTCAGGGCAGCAACCGTGTACCCGCGTTTACCGAGATTCCAGCAGAAAGTGAGCATATCTTCATCGATCTTGGCGGTGGCCCGCATGGTATCGCGCCAGAGCCAGCGACACTCATCCCCCTCCGGGGGGCGGCCCTGGCCGGCCCTCCACAGGTTCTCGCCCACCTGCTTCCAGAATTTCAAGGTGTCGATCTTGCCCCGCTCGAGGTCGGGAACCAGGGCCAGCACCTCGCGCCGGACTGCCGTCGGGCTGCTCTGCAGAAGGCCAGCTCCCACCAGCATCCACCTGTCCATATCGGCGTGCACGATCACGCCGCCGATGTCGAAGAAGAAGCCTTTGACGCTGCTCACCGGGCTCTCTTTGCCGGCTCAAGGCAGGATCCTGGCAGCTGCGACAGAACGCGCGCTGGTGCGTTATAAGTTGGAGGTCGACCAGGTCGCATGCACGGTCGAGATCGGTTCCGGTTTGGTGCGGTTGAATGGCCGCGACCTGGCTGTGGACGACCGGCCGGGTCACTTGCTGCTCGGTAATCGCTCGGTGGCTTATCAGGTGGTGCTCGACCCCGACGGCACACCTCGTGCGGTGGCCCTGCTAGGCAAAGTGATTCCCGTGCGTTACCTGCGAGAGGGACAGAGCCGACAGCGGCGCGAGGGAGCCAGCGATGGCGCGGTGAAGGCTCCCATGAACGGCGTCGTTGTTCGGATACTGGCTCGCCCTGGCGAGACTGTGCAAGCCGGTCAGGTCGTGCTGGTACTGGAAGCGATGAAGATGGAGAACGAGGTCGCTGCGCCGATGGCCGGCCGGCTGACCGAATTGGCCGTGCAAGCAGGCCAGACGGTCAACCCTGGCGAGCCGCTCTTTACGGTTGGAAAGGATTGAGATACCCATGGCACTCGACGTAGCCCGCTATCCCGAGCCCCAGCTCAGCCCCAGGGTCAAGCCACGCCGCCCTCGGCCCGATCTGGCCCAGCCGGTGATCGTTTCGGCCGTGCGCACGCCCATCGGTCGCTTCCTGGGGGGATTGTCCGAGCTGACCGCCCCACGTCTGGGCTCGGTGGCCATTCAAGCGGCCCTGCAAAGAGCTGGTCTGGCGAGCGACCAGGTGGACGAGGTCATCATGGGCAACGTGCTGGGGGCCGGTGTGGGCCAGAACCCCGCTCGCCAGGCCACCATACTGGCCGGGCTGGACAACTCCACCCCGGCCCTGACCATCAACAAAGTCTGCGCGTCAGGCCTGAAAGCCATCGTGCTGGCCTGCCAGGCCATCCGATGCGGGGATGCTGAGGTGGTGATCGCGGGTGGCATGGAGTCGATGTCCAGGTCTCCCTACCTGCTCGATCGGGCTCGCACTGGCTATCGGTTGGGGCACGGGCAACTGCTCGACTCAATGGTCTGTGACGGCCTCTGGGACTGCTACTACGATTTTCACATGGGCAACACCGGCGAGCTGGTCGCGGAACGCTACCGGCTCAGCCGCGCCGAGCAGGACGAGTACGCCTACCACAGCCACCGCAAGGCGCTCGAGGCGCAGAAGGCTGGTCGCTTTGAGGCCGAGATTGTGCCAGTGGAGGTGCCAGGCAAGAAGGAGCCCACCCGGGTGGTGAACGACGAGTCGCCCCGACCTGATACCAGCCCGGAATCCCTGGCCAGGCTCAAACCGGCCTTCATGCAGGGAGGGACGGTGACGGCTGGCAACGCTCCTTCGGTCAACGACGGGGCGGCTGCGCTGGTGGTGATGGCCGAGAGCCGAGCTCAAGAGCTGGGCCTCAAGCCCCTGGCCCGGGTGCTCGATGCGTTTAGCTCGGGGGTGGATCCCGCCTGGGTCATGCTCACCCCGGTGCCCGCCGTGCGCGGTCTCTTGGGGCGCAACCCCGAATGGAAGCTGGGCGACTTCGACCTGATCGAGCTGAACGAGGCGTTCTCGGTGCAGGCCCTGGCCGTACAGAAAGAGCTGAGCCTCGACCCCGTCCGAGTCAACGTGAATGGCGGCGCTGTGGCGCTGGGTCATCCCATCGGAGCCTCGGGTGCGCGCATCGTGGTCACCCTGCTGCACGCCCTGCAATCGCGCGGAGGCGGGCGGGGTCTGGCCACGCTCTGTCTTGGCGGCGGTAATGGCGTGGCGGTAGCTTTTGAAAGCTTGAGTTGAAGGAACCGGGCACGGCGAGAAGAACTAACCGCCGCGCCAAAGCCGTGTTCTTTAATCTCTTCAAGAAGCCGCCGCCCGACCCGGGGGACGAGCCGGAGCCCAGGGCTTCGGCTGATTTGAGTTGGGCTGGCGAAGTGACGCCTCCACCTCCACCTCCACCCCCGACCGCCTCCTTACCACCTGCCACCCCCCCCGCGAGCCGCCATCGCACCCACCACCCCAATATTCCCGCTTTGCTGCGCGGCGGCCTGACGGTCAAGCTGGCCCCCGAGCGCCAGCCGGGCACACCCCGCACCTGGGATTCGCGCATCGCCCGCCTTGACCAGGAAGGCTTCTGGGTTACCCAGGAAAAGGACCCTGATTCCTATTTGGTCAAGGAGGGCGATACCATGACCGTGGTAGTCGTGGAGCAGGGCGAACGACACATCTTTGACTGCCCCGTGCTTCGCATCGAGCACACTCCCGGCAACAACCGCCCCAACGAAGTGCTGCTCGCCCCCCCGGTGCAACGAAACAAGGAGTTCTCCAGCAGTACCGGCCAGGGTAAGCGCAAACACCTGCGAATTCAGGCTGATTTGCCCGGGGAGTGTCGTGAGGTGCGCCCCGACCACGAGCTTGGTCCACCGCTTGGCATCCACACCTTGAATGTCAGCTTGAGTGGTCTGGCTTTCACCTGTAACCGTAGCTTCGACGCCACTCGCGAGGTGGATATTCGCCTGCTGGCCTGGAAGTTTCCGCTGCACCTGCGGGCCACCGTGGTGCGCTCCACCCGTCAGCCTGACGGAACCTACCTGGTGGCCATCCACTTCCCGCCCGACATCTCGCCCATCACCCGCGATCTGATCTCCCAGTTCATCCTCGACAATCAGCGCTCACGCTGAAGGATCTGGCTGCCGGGCAAAAGAAGAGCCGGCGCCGTTAAGGAGCTTTTCCCATGAACGTTGATACCGTCGCCGTCATTGGCTCGGGCACCATGGGCAGCGGCATCGCCCAGGTCTTTGCCCAGAGCGGCTATACCGTCTACCTCATCGATGCCTCGGAGGCCGCACTCGAGCGGGCTCGCAAAACCATTCAGGCCAGCCTGGACAAGCTGGTCTCCAAAGGAGCGCTGAGCGATGCCGCCGGTTCATTGGCCCGCCTCCAGCTCACTTCTCAACTGCAGCAGGCGGCTCGAGCTCAAGTGGTGGTAGAGGCCGTCTTCGAGGACCCCGAGGTCAAGGAGGGCGTGTTTCGCGAGCTGGCCGGGGTCTGCCCGTCCGAGACAGTGCTGGCCTCTAATACGTCCTCCATCTCCATCACCCGACTGGCGGCCGCTTCGGGACGTCCCGAGCGTTTCATGGGCGTGCATTTCATGAATCCAGTGCCGCTGATGAAGCTGGTGGAGCTGATCCCGGGCGAGCGCACCGCCCCTGAGGTGCGCAGCCTGGTGGTAGAGTTGTGCCACAAGCTGGGCAAGACGCCGGTGGAGTGCGCTGACTACCCGGGCTTTCTTTCCAACCGCATCTTGATGCCCATGATCAACGAGGCAGTGTTCTGCTTGATGGAAGGCGTGGGCACTGCAGAGGCCATCGATACCGTGATGAAGCTGGGCATGAATCACCCGATGGGGCCGCTTGCTCTGGCCGACCTGATCGGTCTCGACGTGTGCCTGCACATCATGGAGGTGCTGCACGAGGGGCTGGGCGACAAATACCGCCCCTGCCCTCTTCTGCGGCGGATGGTCCAGGCCGGCAAGCTTGGCAAGAAATCAGGCCTTGGTTTTTACGACTATGAACCCAAACCTGTCAGCGCTGGAGCCCCGTTATGAGAATCACCGCTTCCACCCCTACCCGCATCGATCTGGCCGGTGGCACGCTCGACCTCTATCCCCTGTTTTTGTTCGAGCCCCGCAGCCTTACCGTCAACGCTGGCATCAGCCTTCGCTCGCATGTGATCCTGGAAGAGCTTGGGGGCACGAAGGTGCGCATTCGCTCGCAAGACTTCGACCGCCAGGTCGAGGCTGATAGCCCGGCCCAGCTCGACCCTCGGGGAGAGCTTGGTTTTTTGGCGCTGGCCGTGCAGCACTACCTGCCCGAGGGCGGGGTGGCTGTGACCACGCGCAACACCGCTCCGCGCGGCTCGGGCCTGGGGGCTTCCTCCAGCCTCCTGATGGCCCTGTCAGCAGCGCTCTGCAAGAAGGCTGGTCGCGAGCTCTCCCGCGAGGAGATCATCCGCATTGGATCGGGCCTGGAGGCACGGAGCCTGGGCATTCCCACCGGCCTGCAGGACTATTTCGGGGCCATGTTCGGCGGCTTTCAAGCCTTGCGCTTCGACGCCGAGGGCAGCCACCGCGAGAGCCTGGAGTTCTCCCCCGCTTTCCGGCAAGAGCTCGAGCAGGCGGTGGTGGTCTCGTTCACGGGAGTGAGCCATTTCTCGGGTACCTCCAATTGGAACATGCTCAAACGCTACATCGAGAAAGAGGGCGATACCGTGGCCCGTATGCAGGCTATTGCCGAGACCGCCTGGGAGATGAAAGCAGCCCTGCAGGCTGAGGACCTGGCCCGGGTGGCTCGCGCGCTGGGGCGTGAGTGGGACAATCGCAAGGGTTTGGCCGACGGGGTGACGACCACCGAGATCGACGCCATGATTGCGGTCGCTGCGCAGGCCGGGGCACTGGCTTCGAAGATCTGCGGGGCCGGTGGGGGAGGGTGCCTGCTGACGCTCGCTTCTCCCGCGTCGCGGTCGGCTGTGGCCCGGGCACTGGAAGGGGCGGGGGCGCAGGTGATGGATGTCAAGCTCGACCCGCAGGGGCTCATGCTGGAGACCGACGTCCCATCGCCTGCCCATGGCTGACGAAGTCGACGTCGAGCTCGACGAGCCCACCCTGGGCAACCGCAGTCTCTCAGTGGCCCTGGGGGTGCTGGTTGTGCTCTCTTTGCTGGTGTTGGGCTATTACTACAGGCGTCCGGTCGACAGTGAGGCCGCCGTGCTGGTCTCGCCTTCCGCCAGCCCGATGGCCAGCCCCTCGCGACGCGAGCTACCGCCCGTGCCTGAGCCTACCGGAACGATTAAGGTCTATGTAGCGGGAGAGGTTCGCAAACCTGGAGTGGTGGCCTTGCCGGCCGGCAGTCGGGTGGAGGATGCTCTGGCCAAAGCCGGGGGGATGACCCCGCGGGCCGATCCGCTGGCCATCAACCTGGCCTCGCGGGTCAAGGATGAGCAGATGATCGTGGTGCCGGCACGGGGCCAGCTGGAAGCATCTCCGGTGGACGTGCATCCTTCGGCTACTCCCGACGAGCCTGCACCGGAGGCTCACGAACCCGAGCCGGAGGCCACGGAGTCGGCCGCCGAGCCGTCAGGCGAGCCCCCGTCCTCGCCCGGGCCGTCCGCGCCTGCGCCGGGCCCTCAGTCGCAGACCGACTGGAGTCAGTACATCAACCAGAAGCCCTCTGACAGCGTGGCCAGGGTCAGCCTGAACAAAGGTACCCGCGGCGAGCTTGAATCGGTGCCCGGCATCGGCCCGAGCTCGGCGGCGGCTATCCTGGAGTATCGCAAGAAGCAGCGCTTCACCTCGGTAGATGATCTGCTCAAAGTACCCGGGATCAAACAGAAGAAGCTCGAAGGGATCCGTCCCTACGTCGATCTCTAGTGTTCAGCGTTACGAGATGATAGTATTGCCTGTCCATCGTGAGAGGATAAGGGGACCTGGGCGAGGCGACGAAGTGCAACCTGTCGTTATCTGGAATCAGGAGGAAGAGTGTGAGCAAGTATACGGGTGTGCTGAAGAAGTCGGACCTCGAGGGTGGCGTGTGGGTGTTCGTCACCGAGTCGGGCGAGCGATTTCACCTGACCGGCCTGGAGGACAGGTTCTTGAAGGATGGGCAGAAGCTCGAGCTTGAAGGCGACTTCGACTCCAATTCCATGGGCATCGGCATGATGGGACCCACCCTGGCGGTCGCGCGGGCAAAGGCTCTCTAGCCCTGCTGCAGAATTCGCCCGAGGCCTTTCAAGCGCAGTTGCGCGAGGGCCACTACAACGAGCTGCGGGTGGCCTTGCTCTTTATGCTGCGCGGCTACCACAGCCAGATTCGCTTCATTAACGGGCGCTACGACATCACCTTGATGCGGGCCGGTCAGGATGGCACGCGCTCGGTGGAAGTGAAGTGGGACAAACGCGCCTCGGAGTCGGGCAATCTCTACTTTGAGGTGGAGAACACGCGCCAGCAAAAGCCCTCTGGCGTAATGGCCACCACCGCCGACCTCTGGTGCCACGTGCTGGGGGCGGGTGAGCGGGGCCTGCTTATCAGCGTGGCCAACTTGCGCCGTTTCTTGAGCGGTGGGTCCTGGCGGTCAGTGCACACCCGCGGGGCCGACTCCAACAGCCGGGGGCTGCTGGTCCCCTGGGCGGCGGTAGAAGCTTGTCCTGACTTCCGCAGAGTACGTCTGCCCACCGTGGAGGACTACTTCGGGGCCATCTTCCGGCAGGCCAGCTCCTGATGCGCTGGACGCGCACGTTCTTTATCTACGGCGTGTTGTGGCTGACCGTCATCGTGATGGTCAAGCTGAGCTATCTGGTGCTCGCCAGCTGGTTGTTCGTGGAGGCCCAGGAGAGCTTGCCTGACTTCCGCCAGCAGGTTGAAAGTCTGCAAAAGACCCACGCCACTGACCGCGAGGCCCTGGCGAAGGCGCTTTTTGAAGCCATGCAACCGGTCATCGACCGGGAGGACTGGGTATCGATCCGACTGTTGTTGAGTCTGGTCGTTTTTGCCCCGGTGGGCTTTCTGGCTGGCCGCCTGAGCGGGGATCCTCGTTGGGCCGGTGGGCTTCCGGTGCTCGCGCTTATCCCTCCCGATCCCTCCAACCCGGCACTCTTACAGGACTTCCCGGGTGTGCAGGCGCCCGAGCTGCACCTCCTGATCGTGCTCCTGGCAGTGCAGATGATCTCGGTCTACCTGTTTGCCTGGGGCGGAGCGGTGATCTACTGGCGCAAGAAACGTGTCCATCGCGAGGAGGATACCTTTCGTTAACAAGCTGGATCACGCGGACGTGCTAGATTTCCGCTCGTGAGCAACGAACGCAACAAATTCCAGCGCATCCCCACGGGCCTGCTGCCCTCGCGCCGCTCGACCGGCCCGTTCAGCCTGCCCTCAGCCGGTCGCCTGACCCTCGGCCGCCTGACCGGCGCCCCTCGGCTCCCACGTAAACCGGTCTCTCGCTGCAGTCCCGCGCGTTGACCCGTCCAGAATTGGAACGCGCGGGACTGTAGACAATCTGTTGAACGGCGCCGCGCTAATTCCAGAAGTATTCAACGCGCGGCGCATTAAGTGGGCCAGCGCGCGGGGCCTTCAGGGTGGGGCCCAGCGCACATCGAATCCGCGTAGCTGCTGGGGAGACTCGTCGGTACACTCCATCTGACCCACCCAGGACCCCTCCGGACCCCGGCTCAGGGCTGTCAGCCAGTGATCCACCGCCTCCGAGGCTCCCTGCGCCCAGGCTTCCACCGTGCCCTCTGGTCGGTTCAGCACCCAGCCAGTCAGGCCCAACCGCTGGGCGTGGGCTCTCGTGAAGTAGCGAAACCCCACCCCCTGGACGTCCCCGTGCAAAATCACTCGAACCGCCCGCATGCCCGGCCAGGTTCGCATCCACCGCCCAACACGCCTTCGTGTCACGGTAGAAACATCCGGGTAACACCTTCGACCCGGTCACCGGATAGGATGGTAGCGACCTGAGGGGCTGGTCGCATTTCCATGGGCCAGCCGAGAACGAAAGGGGCTCTATCAAAGTGAACGTCCAGATGACCGCGCATCGGCCCATTCCCGCCACCGGCGCTCCGCCTGCCCAGACCCAGCAGCCGGCCCAGTCGCCCGCCGGAAAGCCTGATGTGGACGAGTTCCAGGCCAACAGCCCCAGCCGCCACGAGCGCACCTTCGAGACCATCTATAATGGCGTGGGCACTCTGGGCGCCCTGACAGACATCGCCGCCAAAACGGGCCAGGTTCTCAGCCTGGCCGGCCCGCTGGCCGGATTCCAGGCCGGACCCCTGGCTGGCTCGGCCGCCCTGGTGGCCGGAACCTTCGACATCGCCCGGGGCGCCTCGGCCGCCAAGCAGGCTGCCGTCAATCGCGACGGCCTGGGGTCGCTGGCCGGCAGCCTGCAGGTGATGCAGGGCCTGGCCACCTATGCGGCCGCCCTGGCCCCCGCCTTCGGAGGCCCAGGCGTGGCCAGCGCTGTCGCAGCTGGCGTGGCCGTAGCCGCCTGGGCCGGACGCAAGGGCGTGGCCGCCTACGCCAAAGCTCAGGCCGCTCGGGCCGGTGAAGAGAAGGAAGCCACCCAGCCTTCTCAGTCCGCCACTCCCACGAATCCGTCCGCTCCCTCCAACCCTTCCGTGCCTGGCGCCTCGCCCCAGCCTCTGGCCCTGGCTTCGACCCCGTCGGGCTCGACGGGCCTGTCCACCACTGGCATCGAAGAGGCTGACCGCAGCCGGAAGTTCGAACAGAGCTTCGCTTTCGTGAACTCGGTAGATCAGTTCTTCCGCGGCATCGGCGGAATCGCTTCCTTCTGGAACGTCGCCGGCGGTGTCTTCTCCGGCAGCGCCAGCGGCGGACTGTTCGGCATCCCGGGCCTGGGCTTCATCGGCTCGGGCTACACCGTGGCCACGGGTGTGGCAATGACCAAGCATTCGGCCATCAACCGCAACATGGACGGTACCATCGACGGCGCCCTGCAGACCGTGGGCGGTCTGGCCGCGGTGGCCACCTGCCTGCTCGGTCCGGCCGGAATGGCCCGTATCCCGGCCATCGTGGCCGCCGGCGCCTTCGTGGCCCGCACCGCCTATCAAATCTACTCCACCTCCAAGCGTCTTGGCGACGGGGATGACAAGGAAAAGAAGAGCCTCCCCCTGATCGCGGCTCAGGCGCTCATGGACAAGGCCAACCCGTTCGTTGACTCGCGCGGGATGGAGAAGGCCGCCCTCTAGAGCAGTGGGGGGGCTGTTCAAGCAGGCTGATCCGCGGAGCGTCCTGCCCCGGCTCTGCAAGCAGGCGCTGGAGACCGAGTCGGCCAGCACGCCGGCCATGGTCGAGGCGGCAGCCCGCGTTGGTCTGCCCATGTCGGAGGCTCAGAGGGCTGCCCTCGACTATGAGCAGGCCAATGTTCTCTGGCTGGCCCTGATCCTGGAGAAGAAGGTGGATACAAGGGTCCTGGCTCCTCTGGCCATGCCGGCGACCACCTCCGGAATCGACCTTATGAAGGATACGCCCCGCATCAACTGGCTGCGCAAGGGGGCTCGCTGGCTGTACGAGGCCAACGACGAGAAGGCCTTCGAGAAGCTGTGGGACATGGCCAATGTTCCCTTTGAGTTCCCGCCTGACGGCGCCTGGAAAGACTTCATCATGCAGTGGCTCATGCGCTTGTTCAATAATATCACCGACCTCGCTCCCGCCCCGCGTCGCCCGCTGCCGGTGGAGATTCGCATCGAAACGGTGGGAAACAAGCTGGCTGCCCGCCTGTTCCCCGATCTGCCTCACCTGCCCGAGCGCGACAAGAAGGAGCTGAGCCTGGCCATCGGAGGTCCCATTCAGGCCATGCTGAAAGGCAAGATCAAGGTTTAGGCGCCAGGATTCGCCCACAGTTGGGGCAGCGGTCCAGCTCTTCCTTAGCGAGGGCGCGCAGTTTGTGGTCGGGCAGGCCCATTTTGCAGCCTCCGCAGGTTCCTGACTCCACCATCGCCACGGCGGTTCCCTTGGCAGCGCGCAGCTTGCTGTAGAGAGCCACAGTGTGGTCGGGCAGCCCGGTGACCAGCTCGCTGCGGGTACGGCGCAGGCCCAGGAGGCTCTCGCGGATCCTCTCCAGGCGCTGGCTTACCTCGTTCTCGCGACTCTTGAGGTCTTGCTGAGCGTGCTCTACGCGGGCGAGCTGCTGGGCGCATTCGGCTTCGAGCAGGCCGACCTGGTCGAGTAGCTCCAGCAACTCGGTCTCCAGTCGGTCTTTGTCGCTCTTGACGCAGGCCATTTCGGTCTCGAGCGCGGCCAGTTGAGTGGGGCTGGTCACCATGCCCCCATAGAGCTTCTGGTCCAGTGCCAGGGTCTTTTTCTCCAGGGCTCGCACATCTTGCTCGCCCTGCCGCAGCCGGTCTTGGAGCTGCTTCAACCGCTTGACGCGAGCGGCGACCTCGTTCTGCTCAACCTGCACCTGAGCCAGCGCGGCGGCCACGTCCAGCCCCCGCAGCTCTTTCTCGTATCGGTCGGCCTCCTGGTCGAGCTGCTCGAGCTCGAGCAACCGGGCCGCCAAAGTCATTCGCTCACCATCTCGGGCCGGATGATCCCGATGTAGGGCAACTGGCGATAATGGTTGTTGTAGTCGAGCCCGTAGCCGATCACGAAGTGGTCTTCGATGGTAAAGCCAAGATAGTCGATCTTCACCTCGACCTTACGCCGGGCGGGCTTTTCGAGCAGCGCACAGACCTTCAAGCTAGCGGGCTTGCGAAGGGTGAGGGCGTTGAGCAGGTAGTTCAGGGTCAGGCCCGTGTCTACGATGTCCTCCACCACGAGGACGTGGCGGTCTTCGATGCGCTCTTCGAGGTCCTTGACGATTTTGACCACGCCCGAGCTCTTAGTGGAGGCGCCATAAGAGGAGATGCCCATGAAGTCGACCACCACGGGCACGTCCAGAGTCCGCATCAGGTCGGCCGTGAACAGCATGGAGCCTTTGAGGATGCAGATCAAGATCACCTCTTGCCCGGCGTGGTCGGCCGAGACCTGCTTGCCCAGCTCGCGAATGCGGTTCTGCAGGGTCTCGCTGTCGATCAGCACCCGCTGCACGGCCTCGTGCACGGTTCCCGAGGGCGTCATCGGAGGTAGAGCGGCATCCAGGCCAGCAAAGAGGCCTGGCTCAGCACAATGAAGGAGGCTGCCAGGGCCGAGCGGCGCCAGGAGGAATCGAGGTTCTTCTGAAAACCGGCCGACAGGAGCAAGAAGGAGACCAGCTGCAGCAATAATACCGTGCCGTCTCGTCGGCTGAAGCCGATGGCTGCCAACTGCTCGGGCCACAAGAAGACAGCCGCGAAGCCCGTGACCAGGGCAAAGAAGGCGGCCAGATTACACCACAGGGTGAACACTTTCCAGCTCATGATGCCGGGGTGCTTCCTGGAAGAGGCCGGGTTTACCTGCTGTTTGGTAGAATTTAATTCAATTCCCTTCGCGGCCCCGAACCATTCGGTTGCCGAGTCCTGGCTGCAACACCACGGTGGTGACATTGCTGCTGGCCTGGATGATCGCCTGACCTTCAGAGGTTCGCGGCAGGCAGACCCAGAATTTCCAAGCATGGCAAGACGAAGGGGCGTCGGCCTGGGTACCACCCTGATCGTGACCGCGATCGTGGCCCTGCTGGGTTTTGCCCTGGCCGGCGCCAGTGTGACCCACATCAACCTGATGACCCACACCGGCAACGCCTCGGTGGCCCTCGATCTGGCCCGCAGCTCGGTGCACGTGGCACTCGGGCACCTCTTTACCGATAAGGACTTCCTCCAGACGGTCACCGTCAATGGCCCGGGCGGAGCGGTCGGACAACTCACCTTCGACCCTGCTCAGGCGACCAACCTCGGGATTCCCCTCTCGGAGAACAATCTGACCGGAGGCAGCTCCAAGCTGGCCGCCGACAACCAGATGGTGCCCGAGGAAGGGGCGTACCTGGTGGGAGTTGCCACCGTGCGCGGGGTAACCCGCCGGGTGAGGGCTATCGTGCACCTGCCTCCTTTTCCCTTTGCGGCGGCCTCGGACGGGCCTATCGTGTCTCCTGGGAGCCTGGTGGTGGGCTCGCTGCGGCCGGGGCAAGATCCCAACTCTCCCCCCATCCGCCTGCTGCCGGCCGACCTTCTGACCAATGACACCGGGCTGGCAGCCCTGACGTTGGGCCCGGCCACCACCGTGCGAGGCGACCTGCGCTCGGGGGGCGGGGTGAGCCTCGATCCGGGTGTGCAGGTCGGCGGTCGGGTGCTGACCAGCCAGGCCCCCCGGCTGGTGCCGCAAATGAGCGTGTCTGCTCTTGATCCCGACCAGCCAGCTCCCAACGGTCACCCGTTTCTGGCCCTCGAGCCTACCTACCCTGCTACGACCTTTACCGGAACCCTGCGGGGAACCGGCACGGTCACCGTCAACGGTCGGCTCAAGCTGGACCGGGCCCTGGTATACATCGATGGCGACCTGGAGATCAACGGGGGAGTGGATGGTACGGGTGTGCTGGTGACGACCGGCAACCTGACGGTGAACGGCCAGGCCAGCGTCGTGGCTGACAGTCGGGTCGCCATGCTGAGCCAGGGAAAAATCACGCTGGCGGGCAACGGTCCGGCGGGCTCGAGCATCAAGGGATTGGTTTATGCTGAGGGCGGAGTAGACGCAAAGCAGCTCAAGCTGCAGGGGGCCCTGGTGGCGCGCAACCAGCCTCCGGTTCAGTTGGACAGGGCTCGGGTGCTCAATGACGGAGGGTTGCTCCAGCCGCCCTTTAACACCCTTCCTCACAGCGAGCCCGAGCCGCAGGTTCGCTGGGTCGTGGGCTCAGGAAGTGAGCTCATGGGCGGCGAGCCCACCGCAGGATATCCGCCGACGACTCCCCCTGGAGCGTCCGATCCAACTCAGGTTTCCAAGAGCAAGATCGAGGTCAAGATCGGCCGAGACGGGAAAATCTCAGGCACGGTCACGACCTACGTCTGGACCTTCAATACGACAACGCAAACCTGGGACTTTACCCAGGAGGAGCCGGTGCAGTTCGATCCCGGTCGTCTGGTTGAGCTGGTGCCATTCGGCTACATCGCTCCGGGTGATCCTCGCCATGATCCTTCCAAAGACAACATTTTCAACCCCGAGTCCAGCGCGCCCCCGCCATCTGCATCCACCTATCCCCTGGTGCTCGACCCGGCGGAGCTTTTGCCCACCAAAGACCGGGCCCGCATTTTGCTATGGCGCGAGGGCGCTCAGTAGCGCACGTTACGCAGCATCAGGCGGCGGGTCAGCTCGAAGCTCTCTTCGCCGACCTTGAGGACCAGCTGAATGCGGGGCGGGTCCACGCTCAGATCCACTGTGAAGGCCTCCACGTGGCCGGCCAGCACAGTTCCCCCCATGGCCAGGGTAGCAAGCTCGGTGGCGATAGGAGCCGCGGGCGGCGGGGGGTTGGGCTGCTCGAAGAAGGGCTCATCGGGCTGGGGCACTCGTCCCACCGAGGGCGGCTCGGGGGGCCACTGGCGGCGATAGAGCTTGCGCTCCACCGGGTGGTAGCGGTAGAGAGCCAGGGTGGTGCTCCACTCCTGGCCACCAGTGCTGGTGACCGTGGTCAGCGGCTGGACGGATAGCAGGGTGGGGTCGCTGGCGGGGTTGGCAGGCGACACCAGGTTGATGCCCGTTCGGGGGGCGCCGGAGAGGTCGGCGGCCAGGCGGTCCATGGCCACTTGAGCCAGCTGTTGCAGCTCGATCTGGGTGGCTCCCCGGCGCGTCCCCCTGCCCATGGGCACCAGCACCTGGGCCAGAAGGGTGAGCAGGATGATCAAGAGGGCCATGGCCATCAACGTCTCGAGCAGACCAAAGGCTCGTCTAAGGCGCGCGCGGCGCTCTTCAGCACTGAGCGCGGGGCCGCTCAACAGATTGTCTAAAGGCCTGTGCGTTCTGACTCTGCACAGCGGGACTTTAGATGCGTACATCGCAACGCACTGCCTCGCGCAAGATTTCCCGGGGCACCTGGTGATCCGTCCAGGTCACCCGGACCCTCACACCCACCAGCAGGCCCGGATCCACCCCGACTCGGTTCACGGTGAAGAACTGAACTGAGGGCTGGAACATGGCTCCCCGTCCGGGCGCGGCTGGCAGGGCCTGGGCCGGCCCGGGCACCAGCTGGCTGAAGGGGCGCGTCAGCTGCTCCTCCAGGATCGAGTCAGCCAGGGCGTTGGCCTGGAGCCGCTGGCCCGAGACCCGCACGGCCGCCACCGAGGTGGGGTAGAGGTTGAAGATCAGCAGCACCACCAGGGTGAGGATGGCAAAGCACAGGATGGCTTCGGCCAGCGAGGCTCCGCGCCGCCGCCTCACAGGGTCTGCACCAGCTTGACCATGGGCAGCAAGGTGGCCAGGGCCACGACCCCGGCCATCAGGCCCATGGCCAGCATCATCAGGGGCTCGAGGGCGGCGGCGGCCATCTCCATGGTGGCCTCCAGCTCGAGCTGGTAGAGCTTTGCCAGCCACTCCAGGGTGCCGGCCACGTGCCCCGACTCC
>JAANMV010000360.1_pt1 | contig 56877 bp, 57 predicted proteins | sample 7279661 | NCBI WGS metagenome assembly JAANMV01 (sample SAMN14094540, study PRJNA606508) | bioreactor metagenome | isolation source: A lab-scale SPAN reactor treating ammonium-rich wastewater day 121 | place: Ireland: Galway | collected 2017-05-16
GGTCGAGGACGTCTGTCGGGAATTGAAAGCCAACCTGTGCGTGATTCCGCTGTCGTGCTACGACGCGAGCGAACTCAAGGGCATCCCGCGCGTCATTGCTCTGGAGGAATTGAGAAAGGTTCACCCGGATCGGATCAAGGCCAACACGAGCGGGCTCGTGACCTACTACGCGCACAACTTTGAATTTCCCGCTACCGACGATCCCGAGTTGTGGGTGTTTTTCTTCGACGAGTTCAACACGGTGCCGCCCAGCACCCAGGTGCCAATTTTTCAGGCGACTCAAAAAAGATGCATCACGGGCAGCTACAATTTTCCAAAACAAAACCGCATCGTGCTCGCTGGAAACCGGCCGAAGGATTCCGAGGCCGTTCACCCCATTCCCAGCCCCATCATCTCCCGGGTTAACCTGCATGAACTCACCTTCAATCATCTCGAGTGGCTGAATTGGGGCAGCCACATCAATCCCGGCATCCGGGGTTTCATCGCCAGCAACCCGGACCGGTTGTGCTATTTCACCAAAGAAATGGTTGAAGCCGTTCAGCCTTACGCGACGCCGCGCACCTGGGACTATGCCAACGACATCTTGAAGGGATACACCGAGACACAACTCGCGCGCATGGAACCCAAGAGCGAGTTGTGGAACCAACTGCTCCATCACTTGTCGGGCACCATTGGCTACGAGAATGCCACCTTTCGCGACGGCACCCAGCGCACGTTGTTGCATTACCTGCAAGAAGCGGCGCAAGAGGAGTTGCAGGAAGCCGGTCCCATCATCGGGAAAGTCCGCAGCTGGGTGCAGGTCTTCGAAGCTCGTCCAGAAAAGCCGAGGCTATTGATGATTCTCAAGCATCTGCCGGAATTGGAACCGGCCCAGGCAGCCGTCTTCCTGAAGCGCCTGACCGCAAAAGCCCCCGATCTGGTGGCGCAAGCGCTCAAAGAACAACCCGCGCTGGCCAGGAACATCACCGGTGTTCCCGGTCTGAAGGAAACGCTCGTCCAACTCAAATAACAGGACAACTCAAGAGCCCTAGAATGGAGAGAAATTTATGCAACTGAAAATCGTCACCCATGGCGGGACGTTCCGCTACAACCAATCCGGCCAGCCACTCGCGGAAATCACAGAGCCGTTCGTGCTGGTCGAGGTGTACACCAGGGAAGACGTGGTGGCTCTGTATGACCAGGGACGGGAGCATCTGGCCAACGTGTTCACCTATCAGGATGACCAAATCACGGGCATCAGCGCGGATGCCGGCGACCACATCCAGAATTTCTTTCTCGCCGAAGGAGCGTGGTATCTCCAGGAACTCAATTCGGCGGACAAGGACGCCAAAACCCCAATCGCAAGCGATACTCAAAGCTCGCGCCCGGCTGAAGACGCGGGCGGCACAGCGCCGGCGGCCAACAGTCCGGGTATCTTTGTGCCCACAGCCGAACAGCGGCAGTTTTTGCGGGATATCCAAGTGACCGCGGAAGCTCTCCGTCACATCCAACCCGACCCGACGGCAGGTTGGGATCGTCAGGTTCAGAAGCTTTTGCTATCGCAGCAGGTCTTCGGAATCGGTGATCCGGAGAAGGCGTGCGTGGAGGGCAAGGTGAAGCTGGAGCAACTCGTCGCTCAAGCCAAAGCCTCCGGCGTCCCGGCCAACGTAGTGGAGAGCAACCTTGCGCAGGGCGATGTGCCGGAGATGGAAGAAGAAGAGTCGTAGTTGTTACCGCGGCTCTGGAACTGCGTGTCTTTCGCCGAGAAGAAAACCGCCCGCCGCGCATCACTGGTGCGTCCGACCTAAAATGGAGGAATGAAGCTTGCACAAGCGCCTCCGCCGCTGCCGCCCGGCAGCACTTGTTATATTGACCTGACCGGCTTCCTCCACCGGCTGGCGTACATGCCCGGTCCTCGCGGCCTGAATCCGCAGCAGGTCACCTCGAAAGTCACGGGAGAACCCACATGGGGACTGGTCGGGACGTTCAACCAACTGCACACGTTGGCAAAGCAGCGGCCCGCCCGCGCCATCGCGTTCGCGGATTCGTCACAGGATGGATTTCGCGCAGAACTTTTGCCCACTTACAAGCGCAAGACCGGCTCGCCATATCTCCGTCAGCAACTTCATCGGTTAGCGCAGTGCCTTCCACATCTCGGCATCGCGGTAGTCGGCGCTCGCGATGAATTTCCCGGCATGGAGGCAGAAGACCTCATCGCCAAGGCCGTCCAATCGAGCCGCGAACCCGCGGTGATTGTTTCTTACGACAAGGACTTGCTCCAACTGGTCACAACCAACGTCGGCCATTACAATCCACAAAAGAAGCAATTGGTCACCGCCGCGAATATTGATGCACATCTAAAACAGGGATTCCTTCCAACAAAAGCAAGGTTGACCGGCCCGGATATGGCGGTCTTCCTCGCCTGCACGGGCGATGATTCCGATGGGATAAAGCCAATCGGCGGCATCGGGCCTGTGACGTTGGGGCAATATTACGAGAAGCTGTCCGAAGGATTGCCGAATCCTGCGAAGATCGATGCGCTGGCCGCAATTGATTCGGAAGTCAAAAAGGAGACGGGCAAGGTGGCCGACTGGAGTCAGGCTCGCGTCAATCTTCAGGCAGCCGATTTGGATACTGATCGGCAACACGACATCGTGCTGGGGATGATCCCTGAGCCTCGCCCAAACAAGGAGGCTTTCCGACAGGTGCTCGAGGATTTGACTATGCAAGCCTTCCTTAACCAGTACGACCAATGGTTCGCACCGTTCGAAAGCCAGAGCCAACCCGCCTTCGCCATCAATTGAGTCGTTTAGACGAGTTGTCGCGCAATGGCGTTGATGGCTTTCAGTCCCTCACCAAACTTGGCAATGGCTTCGCGATTCTTTTGCAGCTCGCCGTAAGGCAGGAAGCGAACTTGAAGGTCTGACACGCGACGGAAAATCGGGCGCATGAGTTGCGAACGGACTTCGTCCTCGCGGTCGTCAGGGGCGACCAGGAAAAGCCCTCGCGCGGTTTGGTCGGACGCACCCAGCGCCAGGTCCAGCATTCGCATAATGCCGGAATAGATCGAGGTGGTGTGTTCAACTTCGAATGCTGCCGCCACGCGGTCACTCCCCCGTTGCAGCCAGAGAATGTCAATCAGCCGAACGGCGTCCGCACCCGGCGCGTTGGCGACTGACGCAGGCAATGTTTCAAGGCAACCGCTGCTCAACTGGCCGTTGCCATAAGGCCGTCCGCGGTCGTTGGCGGCGACCCACACGTCGAAGCCCAACGCATGGCCGAGGTCGCGCAGCCAGCCTTGGATTTCCGTGTGTTTGAAGTCGCTCTCGGAGGCGCGCTGTGTCGCTTTGTGCGCGGCGGCGCTTTCCTCGCGAACTTTTTGCAGCTCTGCTTCCCAAGCGGCAAGGGCAGCCGCATCGTCCGCCTGTGGTGGCGCGGCATAGCGGCCCGTGCCGAGATCGAACAGCAAACCGCCGACAGCGCCGAGGTCGTTGGACAACAGGTCGCGATGCTCCTGGTTGAGTTTGAGAATCCCGGCACGCATCGCCAGATACTCGCCCCACTTGCCGAGCTTCACGTTCGCGCCGGTCAAAGCATTGTAACCTTTGACGATGGCCGTGTTGAAGGGCGGCACAAACGTGGGATGAATGAAGTAAAGGAGGTTCGCCACGGCCGGTCCAAGACCTTTGATGTGGCGGGCATCCAATTGGTGAATGGCCGAGATGATGTCGGCTTCAGTTGTGCAGCAATCGCAGCGATTCAAGAAGCGACCGAAGGCAAGCTGGTGGTCGCGATTCTCATAGATATCCGGGATGCGCAGCTTCGGTTTCCAGAGGAACGCATGGTCTGCCCCCTTGAAAAGTTGGCGCTGCTCGGCGATCGAGCCGACCACGACTTCCAGCGACGAACCGCGATAGGCGCAACCGAATGTGCCGGCCTCGATGTCCCTCACGACTTCCGCCAACCCGCGTCGGATGGAGCGAAAGTTTTTCAGGCGTTCTTCCCACAAGAACCACGTGCGATACGTTCCGCCTGTGTCTTCGCGCCAGCGAGTGATGAGAGTGCGCAGTGTGTTCATTCTGTTTTTCTGGCTGGCATGAGGTTACGTGCAAGCGCCCATGCACCTCAAGTTGGAAGCGCGGGACGCAGTGGTGCGCTGGGAGTCGTGATGGGAGACTGTCGGCGTCCGGCGCTCGCGTGCATCAAGCTGGCTTGACGTTGTGGAGCAATATCAGGGCGGCCATGACGAGCATGGTCGCGCCAAACAGTTGTTGCAGCCGAGGACCGGACAGCTTCGCGGCCAACCTTGAACCGAGTTTCAAACCCAGCACTGCGCCGATGGCAAAGAGTGCCGCGATGTCCAACGGAATCGTTTGGCCCGCGAGCAAGTGAGATGCTGTCGCGGGAATGCTGATCAATGCGATGACACAGAGAGAGGTCGCCACTGCGCGGTGAATCTCAACTCCGCCGAACAATACGAGCACGGGCACAAGGATGAAACCGCCGCCGACTCCGAGCAGTCCGGCGAGCAATCCGGTCACGAGACCTGCGGCGCACAAGCCGAGTGTGCGAGCACTCGGCAAGGTGAACGACCGCGCGCTTTTCCACCGAGCCTTGGTGTGCGGTGCGGATTCAGCGATTGCGCGACTCTCGTTCGTCTTTGCGGACGATGGAAGCAACATGCGAATTCCGACCAGCAAAACCATGGAAGCGAACATCACGAGCAGCCAATTCTCAGGAACGAAGCGGCCAATCCAAGCGCCCGCTGGCGCGCCGAACATTCCGGCCACGGCAAGAACCAATCCGGCGCGGACATCAACTTCCTTTGCGCGAAGTTTCTGAATAGTCGCCAGCGCCGTCGTCACGCCGATGGCGGCCATTGAGACGCAGACCGCGCGATGCGGAGCGAGCTTCAAGCCATACACCAGCAGCGGGACGGCGAACGCCGTTCCTCCGCCGCCGGTCAAAGCCAGCGAAAGGCCAACGATGCCGCCAAGAGCAAGGGCTAATGCGAGCGTTGCCAGTTCCATGTTCCACAGCGGTCAGACCTCAGCCTCGGTGGCCGGGTGTTTTGTTCGTATGCGCAGAATCTCGTCCACGGGCGCGATGGACACCATGCCATCGCCGGCAAGACCAACGTGCGCCGCTTCAATAATAGCATCGGCAACTTGCTGCGCTTTTTCCTCGGTCGTCCAAATCTCCAATTTCAAATGCCTGCTGAGCTTGTTCGGGTTGAAAAAGTCGGTCTCCTTACCAAACCCCAACACGTAAAAGGCGGTCATGCCTCGGACGCCGATTTCTTTGAGGCGCGACTCGACCTCGTCGAGTTTGTGTGTCCGAATGATGGCCGTCACCTTTTTGCATTTCATATTGCGTCCTTCGGGATAATGACTGGGTTCGGTATCACCGGCGGCCTGCGAGAAGGCCGTTCGGGTTCGACATTCATCGAAGGGTCTGTCCAATCGGCGGGAAGTCGCGCGGCATCCTCCAGTGCGCCCAGGGCTTCTTGAAGTCTTTCTTGAGCGTCAAGTTGCGCGATTTGCGCGGGCAACAACTGCAGCCTGGCCATAATCAATTCGAGCCGGAGGGCGTCTCCTGCTTTGAATCGCGCTTCGACAGCGTCGTGCTGCCTGCGAATGGCGGCGGTCAGTCTGCCAATGTCACTCGCATCTTGCAGCCGCTCGCGATAAGCCGCCGCACGGCGGTCGAGTTCTTCAATGATTTCTGGCTGCAAGTTAAGCAGGTGGGCGGCGGCTTCAATCCGGCGCGATTCCATCCGGGTGATTTGGCCTTCATTGTAGTTGGTGAATTGATCGAGTTTCAGGTTGATGGCCCATCGGTCTTGGTTGGCGTCCCACGAGCAACCCGGATTGAGGCGAGTCTTGGGATGCCATTTGAGAATCTCGTGGCGGAGCGCCGCCTCAGCGCTGCTGTAATCCGCCACAGCGAGCAAAACATCCGCGCGGTTTCGCAGGGCATGACGTCGCAGATTGCGAGCGTCAAGACCGTGGCGGGCGGGGAGTGACACATCAAACGTGACTTCGACCTCAAACAGGGCCTTCACTGGCAACCCAAGCGAATCCGCCACGCGTTCGCGGAAATTCATTTTTTCCTGGAGCGCCTGAATCATCTCCAATCGCGTTTCGGCCAGTTGAATCCGCAGCAGCGAGAGTTCGACGGGTGGAAGCGCGCCATCGGTCAGCCGTTTCTCCACGACTTGCGCCAACTCCATCTGAGTGGCTTCCAACTGGCGCAGCAGTTCCTGCCGGCGTTCGGCCGCGACGTAGGCGAGCAAGTTGGTTCGCAATGACGTCCGCACTTGCCCCGCAACGGCCGCGGCGCGGAGACGGGCCGAATCGGCTGGATGCCCGGCTTTGGAATCGCGCTGCGTGCGCTGCTGCGCACGTGGCGCGTCAAGACTCGGATGGAAGTAGAGCGCGGCGAGCGTCAGCTTTGGAAAATCCCACGATTCCAGCGGCCACGTCGCCAGAGGACGGCCGAGGTGTTGTTCGACAAACTGCCGCAAGCCGGAATCGTCCAACGTGCGCGCGTTGAACTGCGGCACAGTGCGCGCCTTTGGAAGCGCCTGCGGCTTGACGTGGGCGCAACCGGCGAATAGCACGACCGCGAGCGAGGCGGTGGTCAGCCTCGCGTATGCTTTGATTTCTTTCATTTCATTCGAGGCCGGCCTTCGGGATTCAGAGGAGTTCCTCAGCAGTTCGAATCCTTCGGACCGGGCCTCTCAACTCTTGAACGTGCCGCAATTCAGCCTGGACTTGCCCAGATACGGATTCCGCACAGTCCTGTCGTTTTGAAGCCAATTAAGATTGGCCATTGAGCAATGCACTTCGTGAAATGTTCCAATGGGAACTCGGCTGGCTTTCAAATACTGGATGAGATAACCGCTCACGGCTTTGAACGTCTGGCGAGCCCCCGCGATGTCCTTCGCCTTGGCTAACGCATCAGCGTGGCTGGCGAGCGCGGACGGAAACCCGCTGGCCGTGTCCTTGCGCACAATTCCGGCAATGACCGAAGCATTGACCGCCACGCTCTCCATGGAGTCTTGGGCCAGCGCCGTTTGGATTTTGAAGTAGTAATCGAAAACGGTTGCTGCCGCGCCAACGGGCAGCACGGGACTGTCCGACGCTTGCGCGCTGATAGCTGCTTGGGCTGCGGGTGTGCAGGCCGCAATCAGAACGATTGCGCCGAGGAGGCAGGATTGAAGATTGTTGGATTTCACCAGTGGAAACCTTTCCTCATGTGCTTGTCTTTTCCGGGACGACCAACACCGAGTTGACTCTCCCGTCTGAACCTCGCGTCGTCTGAGGCGCGTTTGGGTCTGGCATTTCCTGGTCGTCCACGACCAAGCGGTATTCGTGGCGTCCAGGCGGCAGCACGAGACCTTTGACCCACCAGCCGCCGCCCATCGAAATCATCGGTGTCGCGGTCGGTCGCCATTCGTTGAACGACCCGGCGACGGACACCCTGCTTGCATTGCGATTGACGAATTCCAAATAGACACAGCGCGGATGAAGCGAGTGATTTCTTGCGATGGGTCTGCACGTTCTGTTCATGCGTCTCCTTTCTGATTGAGTCGTTGACGGCGCGCACGCGATTGGAACTCTGAAAGCGACCCTGAACCACTCCTGAATGTTGATTTCGAAAGTTTTCATAACGTCTTCTCTCTTCATTACGCCGGGAACGGTGGCTTCCCTCGACTGACGGGTGTAGAAAAGGATTGCTGAGAGTGTGTCTGAACACGGCCACTCTGGCGTGGATTTCCGGTCGATGAGAAGCTGGAGATCCCACAACTGTGGAAACTCGCGAAGGCGGCGGATTGAAAGTCCGCGCTACGGCAGCGTGGAAACGGTGCTACGACTTGCGGCCATCGCCGAAATTGATGGCAGCTTCGATGTTCAGAACAAAAATGCGCCCGTCGCTGCGCACGCCGTTGACGGACGCTTCCTTGAGCACCTTCACGAAGCGTTCCACCTCGGCGTCGGCGCAGGCGATTTCGACTTTGGCCATGTCGGAGTATTGCTCCCCATACTTGTGACCTCGCCGAAGGCGATCGTCCTCGGCCTCGGCCAGCGCGCCGATGGCATCCACGCGGGTGACGGCCAAATCGCGCGCGCCTTCCCCTTCCAGGCGATCAATGATCTGCGCCAGCGATCCGGGTCTCACGTAGGCTTTGATTTCTTTCATGCGTCCGTTTCTTGATGTCATCCGCCGGTCAGTTCTTCTCCATCCCCTCCGTGGGCGACGCGCTCTTGCTTGTGGCACAGCAGAAGACTGAATCATCGCCACAAATGTCACACGTGTGTTTGACCTGCTCGTTCAACTTGAATCCTGCGCCCGTGGTCGTGATGACGGACTTGCAGCCCGGGCAGTAGTGACGATGCTCGAACGGAGTGAAGAACCGCGTTCTCGGTCTGTTCACATCGGCGTAGAGAACCGTTTTACATTTGGCACAGGCCATCGCTATGGCATCGCCTTTTTTCAGGTTCAACTCCGCGCCCGTGTTGGCGACATGATGCAATTTAATGAACTTCCGTTCTTCTGTAACTTGAGTGCGCGAGGAAGCGCAGCCGGCAATGAACGCGCCCAGCAAGAGCAGCGCACCAAGACTGACGATTGTGTTGAGTTTCTTTGAGTTCATAACGGATTGTGTTGGTTAGTGAGGGACTGACAGGACGGGAACGACGGGCACTTGCGGCACAGGGTCGCGAGGCGTCTCCCGGCCGCCGCCGAACAATCCGGTGAGTTGGTCCGTGTTCACCGGCTTCTGAAGCATCGCCTGCGCGCCATACGCTCGCGCTGCTTCCCGCCGTTCCTGATCCCAAGACGCGGACATCAAGATCACCGGCATGTCCGGGTAGAGCAGGCGGATGTTTTGCAATAGCTCAAAGCCGTTCATCCGTGGCATTTCCAAGTCGCTGATGACCGTGACAAATTGTTCTTCGGCGAGCCGGTTCAGCGCCTCTTCACCATTGAAAGCCAGGGCGACATTGAAGCCCACGCAACCAGTCACGTAACCCACCCAGCGCGCCGTGATGGCGTTGTCATCCACGACGAGAATCTTGTTCGTTTCAGAGTCCATGCGTTAGGCGAGTTGACCGATGAAACTTGGCTTGTTCGCGCACTTCCCGGCGGGAAACGGGCGCACCCGGCGTCGGCGGCGCAGATGGGCAGCGTGGTTCTGATTCGCCTGCGAATGGCCGGCATACTGTTGGCAACATCGGGGAATCCGCCGGATTACGGGCACTTCAAACCAATTATTGAACCAACGTGACGGAGTGATGCTCAATGCTTTCATCTCTTCCTGTTCATACGATTGCCACCGTGATTTCCCTCGCATCTGCAGCATGGGTCAGAGGATGACCCGACAGCGGAACTGAGGCCGAATCAGAGTTATGGGAGATCCCTGGCTGGGCCTTGCGGCTTCCGGCGGCTGGTGGCCAGAAGAATCAATCCACCAAGAACCAGAAACAGCGAATAAAACGTGCCCCGGCTCAAGCCGAACAGCAATGGAGCGTCGGGTTCGCGGAAGAGTTCGCCCACGGCGCGAACCGCTGCGTAAAGAATCAGAAATTCGCCTGCCAAATGCCCTGGCTTTTCGCGGACCACGTTGCTGCGCCAGAAACGCGCCTGGGTGTAAACGCAGAGAAACAACCCTTCGAGCAGCGCTTCGTAAAGTTGTGAAGGATGGCGTGGCGGAATCTCCGCCAGCGGCGTGCTGGTCGGAGCGCTCGTCGGAAAGATGACCGCCCACGGCACGTAGCTCACCGTGCCCCAAAGCTCGCCGTTGATGAAGTTGGCCAACCGTCCGAAAAACAAACCTGGCGGCGCGAGCGTCACCAACACATCGGCTGTGGACCGCCACGGCAACTGATGCCTTCGCACAAACCAAATCAGTGCGAGGCACACGCCCACAAATCCGCCGTGACTGGCCATGCCGCCGTCCCAAATCCGCAGCAGTGCCAAGGGTTCTCGCACGAGCGCCCCCGGAGAATACAAAAGGAAATAGCCAAGCCGTCCGCCCACCAACACGCCGATGATGATGGCCGTCATCAAACCCGGCTGGATTTTCGGCTCAACCGGCGAACGGCCTGCCCGCCAATAGAGGCGCAACAACAGTGCGGCGACGAGAAATGCCAGGATGTAAGCCACGCCGTACCAGCGAATGCCCAATGAATCCGAGAATCGCACCAGGAATGAACTGAGGTCGTGAACCCAGTACGAGGGTTCCACGTTGTTAATTTGCGCGTTCAAACGGCAGTCGCGCCTCCAGGCGAACGGAGGCGGGCGTCAGTTCCATGTCGAATGCGGCGGCTGAACCATCGCCAGGGTCGGCGCGCTGCCAAACGCAGGCCAAAGGGTGCGATGGCGTGGCGGCGAAGGTGCGCGATGGCCTCTTCCACCGAATCCGTGACGTAAATCAACTGCGGGTCGCCCCCGCTGATCGTGCCTGCCTCTGCCATCTTTTCAACGAAACACATCATCTCGCGCCAATACTCCGCGCCCATCAACACGATGGGTAACGGTTCCATCTTGCCGGTCTGGATTAGCGTCAACGTCTCGAACAACTCGTCCACAGTGCCCGCTCCACCTGGAAAGACGATGAACGCGTACGAATATCTTTCGAGCAGCATCTTGCGGGCGGAGAAAAAACGGAGCGTCGCGCAGCGGTCAAGGTAGGGATTCGGATGTTGCTCGAAATGAAGCTCGATGTTGCAGCCAACGGAGCGTCCACCTGCTTCCCTGGCCCCGCGATTGGCGGCTTCCATGATGCCGGGGCCGCCTCCTGTCATCACGGTGAACCCGAGCCTTGCGATGGCGGCGCCCATTCGCCGGGCAAGTTGGTAGTTGGTATCTTCCGGGCGCGTGCGGGCGGAGCCGAACACGGTGACACACGGACCGGTCTGTCGAAAAACGGACAAACCGTGGAGGTAATCAAGCATCACCCACAGCAAGAGCGCAAGCCCGTTGGAACGCGGGCGTCTTTCAATCAAACGAAGGCATCTCGGTTCGCCAACGCGGCCCGGCACGAGTTGGTTTCTCGTGCGCGATGGGATCGGTTCCGCGCTAGGGTTCATGGGTGCTCGTGGTTCGGAGACACCTGGCCGGGGGCAGGCGTCGGAGGTGGCATGCTCCGGCGAACGAGGATGTTCGGCAGGCTTTTCTGCAAATCCGCGAGCTTGTCCAGCAGGACACTGATGTGTTCATGATCCGGCGTGGTCAACTGGCGAGTTATCTCCTGGATTTCGGCGATGCGAGTTTGCGCCAGTTCCAGCGCGTCGCTGTCTCCGCCGAGTTTAAGCCGGGAGAGCATCAGGTTGACGCCGTCTACAATGGTGCGGATTTCCCGAACGTTCGAATCGAGCTCCAGCGCTTTAAGCTGTCCGGCGCCGATGGTGTAGAGGTGGAGGTAAATGCGATTCAGAGGGCGCAGGAGGACAAAATAGAAGACGGCCCAGGACAGGACGTAAATGAGGATGCCGAGACCGAGCACATGGCCGAGATGTTGGGTCACCAATTCGCTCAACGGCAGATCGGGCATCGTTTGGCGCTCGTACACGGCGTAGGCGGCCATGCTGGCAGCGATGACCACAGCCATCCAGAGCGTGACATAGAAAGAGAGACTCCGGGTTTTCATGGTGTTGCTGCAAGTTCTTCAAATCTGACGCTTGCCCGAGGCCATTTGAGCGACGGATGCGCTGCCAGCAACGCGAGCCGTCGGAGGCCCGGCAACCGTTGCGCGTAGAACGCTTTCGCGCATGGCTCGCTACAGAGCGTCACGGTCCATTCGCCGTGTTTCACGCGTGCGAACCAGTCGTCGCCAATTATGATGTTTTCGCACACCACGCATTGAACGTGGGCGGCCGTGAAATCGGAATGACTCATGCGATTTTTTTCTTAGTTTGCTTTTCTGTTGAATCGATCCTGCGGTGGCGTCTGCAAAAATGATGCGGCCGGCAACCCTCAGCGTGGCACGCTGTCGCGTTCAGCAGCGTTGATTATGAGCGGCAAACCGTCCTTGCCGACCGGGACGAAGTAGTAACGCGTCGCCGAATTGTCGAAGGCTTTGTAGCGGATATACTCCGGCGTGAGCGTTTGATTGATGGACGCCTGCGCTTTGGATTGGGCTTCGCCCTTGATGACTATGGCTTTGGCTTCCCCCTCGGCGTTGATCTGTACCGCGTCCGCCTGCCCCCGCGCTTGAGTGCGCGCGATCTCCGCGGCGTGCTCGGCGATTTTGACCTCCAGTTCTTTCTGTTTCACCTGTTGCTCCGTAGCGACCTTGGCCGAAATGGCCGCTGTGACGGACCGGTCGTAGTCAATGTGATCTATGGAAACGCGGTCGATCTCGATCGGTTTGCCTTCGATGGCCGCGCGGAGTTTCCCGAGGATATCGTTCTCCATCGTCGCCGAGTCTTTGGCGAGCTGGTTGTGCGGATGCTTTGCGAACTCGCTTCGGGAAATGGTCTGGAACGGCGGCCGGATTACTTGTTCGTAATACGTCGGGCCGAGCTGTGTCGCCAGATCATAGAGTTTCGCCTGGTTCGGACGGAATGTCACCGTGACTGTGGTTTGCACGTGCAGATCGTCCGCCGTGAGGATTTCAACCCGTTCGCTCTTGCTCTGCCACGTGACGTCGTAGATTTTGACATCGTTCCACGGCCATCGCCAATAGATGCCTTCTGACTTGGCCGTCTGCTCCAAGGCAGGGCGATGGAAGCTTCGATAGCGCAGCCCCGCTTCCCCGGGTTTGACGTACGTGGTGCAACCTCCAACCAAGGCCGCCACCGCGAAGAGTCCCAGCGTTGTCGCGGCGCGCCTGGTGAACACGCTTCTTAAAGCGCCTTTTGCTTTGATTCTGCTCATACAATTTCCTTTCTCGTTGTGATTCGGTTTCGTGGTTCGTTGTGTTTCGCGCTGTTTACCATCTCCAGCTAAAGAGCCTGAGACCTTCCGACTCTTTCCTTGAGTCATCCCCGCCCCAGAATCCGCCGCTGGCAAACTGACCGAAATCGGTGGCAGCGCGGCCGCGCCAGTCACCGGTTGCTCCCTCCGCTTTCGCGTTGACGGAAAGCCTGCTGCGAGCGGAACGGCTGAATGCGAATGAAAGACCTGTCGCTTTGTCGCCGCTGATCAACGCATCGTGGCGCGACGTGAAATCGCGCCGCACAGTCAGCCAGTCCGTCGTCCCGCCCGCTATGTCGGTCTGCCCCGAAAACTCCAGCGGGTACGATTTCACTTCCTTGTTCTGCGTGGCGGGAGCTTGGAATTCGAGACCGACGAGATCGTTTGTGAGCGAGCCCATCGCACGCGCGTACTGAAGGCCGACGTGATCTTCAAGCGCGGGCACTTGCGCAATCGTAGCAGCCGACGCGAGGAGGCTCGGACTTTCATGCGGAATGAGCCTCGTCACCTCGGCGGCCACTGGGAATCGCGCCTGCGCGTTGTTGTTGGCCGCCAGCGCCAGCGGCGGTGCTGTCACCGAAGCGACGACCGCCTCATCGGTTGAGCGGACCTCCTCGCAGCACATCGGATTCGCAGGAATCCTGGCAGCGTCGGTTCGTGCAGAAGCACTCGTCTCGCTTGTCATGGAAACGACGAGGACCGCCGCGAGAGCCGCGGTTATCGAAACTTGTGTGCTGGTCTTCGTCATCTCGGGACTCCTGCTGGGACTAGCTTCTGGACAAGGAAGCATTTTCAAATCTGGCCTTTATCACGCCGGAACACGTCCAACCCCACGTCGGCGTGGCGGACCTCGGACCGAGGTAGGGATTCCTGACCGTTTCGCCGGCCTGCAACCAACTGGCCTTGGCAATCGGGCAATAGACCTCGACGTAACTTCCGTCCGGCGTGCGGTGGGACTTGAAATACGCGATGATGGACTCGCTGAGCGGCTTGAAGGCGGTGCGCGCTTTGCTCAGGTTCTTCGCCTTGGCCAGCGCGTCCGCCTGCTCGGCGAGCGTCGGCGAGAGCAACTTCGTTTCGTCGCCGCGCACAGCGTCGGCCAGCGCACGGGCGTTGACGGAGACATTCTTCATCGAATCTCGCGCCAACGCGCTTTGCACGCCCAGGTATTGTTTCAGCACGTCCTCCGGCGTGTCGGCCGTGGCTGCTTGCACGGCCGCCCACGTGAGAACAAGGACGGCCACGAGCTTGGTGATCCAAAAAGGTTTCATCGTTTTCATGACTCGATAATCAGGCTGCTGATTTGCGATTTGTTCAGACTCTCTCTGTTACGACGCGGCCGGTTGATCCCCCTCATCTGGCATGGTTGGCCGTTCCGGTAGCGGATTTCCAATTCCGCCGCATCGCCTACTTCCAGTCGGCAGAGCGCTCGCCAACACGGAGACGCGAAAATCCCCCACGCCTGCGGATTGGAAATCCGCGACACAGCAGGTTGGGAAACCTGCGCAACCTCACCAATGATGCCAGCCGTAGTGCCCGCCGAACCAAAACGGGTCGTGCCAATACCAATACGGCGGTGGCGGGTAGTAGTAGGTTCGGTAAACCCGGCGCTCCGCTCGATACAGCTCCGGCGTTTTCAAGAGGTAATCAATCACGGCCGGACTGACGCCCGCCTCACGCAGCGCGGAAACGTCCTGCGCACTCAACTGATACACGGCGCGCGAAGCCCGCAATGCGGTCAGAATTGTTTCCTCGCTGACGCCCCGTGCGGACATTTCCCTGATTTCCGCCAGGCTCAACGGTCTCGGCAGGCTCGCCGCCGACGCGGGCGCAGACACTTCGTGATAAGTGGCGCAGCCGGTTAACAGGACAGCGGCAAGCAGCGCGGTCAGGAAAAGGAAACATTTCATGTGCGTGCCATTCATCTCCTTGTTGCCTCTCCACGCCTGGCCAATCCCGCCGGCGGCGCGCCTTGCCAGCGAATGGCAAGGGCGACGACATTCGGGTCGAACTTCATGACCATGTAACTGCCATAGCCGCCATAGCCGTACCGATACCCGCCATAACCGTAATTGTAGGTGTAAGCCAGCGAAGGGACTTCTTTCGCGTGCATGGGCGCGTTCGTTGTGGAGGACTGCGCGGATCGCAGCGCCGCCGCCGCGAAGAACCTCTGTCCGTCCACCAGGAGCAGCGCGTCCGCGCCCATTTCCCGCGCCTGTTTTGTCAGCCTGGGCAGACATTCCTCGGCGGGCTGGCCGTGCCACCCGCCGCGAAGCTTGAGTTCGCCCAGCACCTGGTAAGGTTCAGACGGCAGGCACGTGAGCGCGGGCACAGCGTGGTCGGTGTTGACGATGCCGCCGGGCGACATTGGCCAGTCTTGTTGCTGGCCGAGGTAGGGACGAAAGCTGGATGTGGCACAGCCGCTCATCAGCGCGGCTGCCGGCAGCAAGGAAAGCAAAAAGAGTTTTTTCATGGTGTCACCTCTTGGGTTGATGGAGTTGTGAACACGCGTTCGCGCATGACTCTCGCCAGCCGTGCTAGGTACGCATCCGGTTCTTGGGCGAACGTTCGCAGGCACTGCGGACCGCACACGTTAACGGTGTTCCCGCGATGGTTGATTCGCGCCGCTCCGCGCTCGGGCTCGACGCTGTTTCCGCAAACCACGCACGTCGCCCATTCTGATTGGTTGCTGGCGTCATCCACATTCATGTGTGTTTTCCTCTCGTTTCCTGCGCATGGTTTCCTGGTGCAAGCTGGTAATCGCCCCATTCCTCAGGCCTGTCCTTCGTGTCGCTACGTAGCATGGGTTCTGTGCTCAACCTGCGTCCCAAACGCAATTCGACCGCAGCAATCAACTGATTCGCGTCCACTGGTTTCTCAAACAGCCCCGCAGCGCCGCAGACAAGGGCCGCCTCCTGCATCCCGTCATGCTTGGTCGCGGTCATGAGGATTACGGGCAGCCCGGGGAAATGGATCAAAACGTCTTCCAGCAATTCAAAGCCGCTCATGCGCGGCATGATCACGTCGCTGAGAACCACATCGAAGCGGTCCGCTGCCAGATGGCGCATCGCTGCGTCGCCGCTGGAAGCGAGGACCGCTTCGAACCCCGCCTGGCTCAACGTTCGGGCGGTGTACAAGAGTGAAAGCGGATCGTCGTCCACCACGAGGATTCGTTTCGTTATGTTGACTGAGTGCATACTTCGTTCACTGGTTTTGCGTCAACGGATGGTGCAACAATTGGTAGCTCTGGTAATCGCGTTGTTTTTCCAGTTGGCTCTGTGTGTCACTGAGAAGCGGCGGAGCGCCCGGTCCGCGGATGGCCTGCAGTTCCTCCATGAAATGTTTGAGCAGGAACGCTTCGTTCAACAAATCTTGGTTGCGGTGGATCAGCGCGTACTCGCGCACCCGCCCGTGCCATTGGTCGAAGTTGGCTCGCGCGTTCGTGTAGCGGTCGAGGTCGAAACCTTGCAGAGCGTTCATGGCCAGATCCATTGCGTCCATCACCGCGCCGCACAGGATCACTTCCTCGTTTTCCTCCACCATGAACTCGCTGCCGGCTGCCGCGAACATGGCGCGGGCAGTGGCCGTGCGCACGACGCGCTCACTGGTTTCGGGTGCGTCGTAGGTCAGCTTGGCCGTGACCTCCAGCGCCGAGTCGGGTTTGAAGTCACCGGGCTTGATTGCCAGCATCACTGAGCCGCGCTCCCCGGCGCGCAGGTTGCCGATTTGAAGTTGGAACGAGGGCGACGTTTGCTGCCAAGGTTGGCCGTACACTTTGCTGATGATGCCGCTCTGTGTCACGACGACTTCCAAGCGCACGTTCTGGGCGACCACTTCCAGCAATCCTCGCAATTCTTCCTTGAAGGCCGTGGGGAGTTGCTCGGAGGATTTCACGTAGCTGTAGCGTCCGCCGCCCGCCGTAGCCAAGTCGGTCAGCAGCCTTTCGTCGAAATCCGTGCCGCAGGCCAGCGTGGAAAGGCCAACGCCTTTCGCGTGTGCCGTCTCGGCGATTGTACGCAAGGCTGGCGAGTCCATGATGCCGCTGTTAGCCTTGCCGTCGGTCAGGAGCAAAACGTGTTTAACCTGCCCTTCGGCGTTCTGACTGCTGACTTGCGCGATGCCTTCCAGCAAACCTGCGCTGAGGTCGGTGATTCCGTCCGGCGTGACCTCGGCCAACCGCTGAAAAAGAAACGACTTGTTTACGACACGACCCGCCGGCGAGAGGACCAGAGTCCGTTCATTGAAGGCAATCAGCGAAATCGTGTCGCGATCCGTCAGGTTCTCAATGACCGCTCGCGCGGCGGCGAGAGCGTGGGGAAATTTCATATCGGCGCTCATGGAGGTCGAACGGTCCAGAACCAGCGCGAGGTTGAGCGGCGGGCGGTTCGACGGACGGCGGTCTGCGCCGGAGAACTCCACTTTGAACAGGAGTTGCGTTGGCGCGGATTGGGTGTAAGCCGTGTGGCTCAGCGCCGCCCGGAACGAAACGGCTTGCACCTGCGACGGCGAAGCAACGGCGGCGTGGGTGGCGAGGCCTGGTTCTGCTGCGTGCCCACGAAGCGTCGGAGCGCCGGTGCTTGCTGCGGTTGCGAACAAGATTGAAAATAATGAGGAAAAGTGACGGCGCGAGTTCATGGCTGTTGGGTCTCCTTGGTTTCTTCAGGCAACGCCCATGGCGCTTCCCGAGTCGACAACTCCACACGCGGCATGAAGCGGGCGTCGGAAAGCGGACGCGCGCCGTTTGCGGACGTTTCCAACCGGCGTGATGCCGCGGCCTCGGACCTCGTCCAGTATTGGTAAACCTGGCCGTCAACATTCGTGCCCGAGCTCGATGCCGTCACGTAGCCGGAAGCCGGAGTGTCGTAGTATGCCACCGAAGAGTAGGCGGGATAGAAATCGGAATAGTACCCAGGCCAGTATCCGCCGACCGAAACGTAGCCGTAATACGGATAGCCATAGCCGTAATAGCCGTGCCAGGGGTAATCCCAATGGCCGAAATAACCGTGGCCGTAACCGCCCCGATAGCCGTGGCCGCCATAATACCCGTAACCGTGCCCGGAATAAGCCGAATGCCCGTAACCGTAGCCGCCGTGTGAATATCCCGAACCGTAGTACCCATGCGAGCCGTAACCCGCGCCTGCGTGATAGCCGGACGTGTAGCCTGCGTGGCCGCCGCTGTAATACCCGCCACCTCCAACATGACCGCCGCCGATGTAGCTTCCGCCGACGTGCCCAGCACCAACGACACCGCCGCCCAAATGACTTCCGCTGCTGTGGTGCGCCGCGCTTCCGATGTGCCCACCGCTGACGTATCCTCCGCCAACATGACCGCCTCCCGAAGAACCGCCGCCGACATGACCAATGCTCCCCCCGAAGTGACCGCCGCCCCCAAAATGCGCACCGCCACCTCCGTGGCCACCCCCGCCTCCGTGCCCGCCGCCGCCACCTCCGTGTTGCGCGAACGTCGGCATCCCGAGCCAGCCAGTCATCCACAGCAGCGCGACCATCGTCGCGACTTGAGACTGACTCTTCAACAGGAGCGCAGTTTTCACATCCTTTGATACGCCGCGACGAGGTTCACTCCCTTGCGGTTATTGCGGGCGAGATCTTTTCCTGAGAATTCTCGACCAAAGCAAGGGGATGGACCTCGCTCTGCCGTAACAAGATTGAAAGTCAACGCGGCGGCACGGTTCGCCGCCGGCAAGGTCGAACAGGAATGACGAAAAATGAATGAGTTGGAAACCATGATCGCCGAATACCCCTTCCGGGTTGGCGCGGATCGCTATTCCGCGAAGAACAACGTCAAGCCGGTGAATTTCTATTGCGTCGCCCCGCAGGCCAAGGCGGTGTCCCTGGTGGGCGACTTTAATTGCTGGCGGCCCTGGGAGAACCCGATGCAACGCCAACCTGATGGTTTATGGACGGTGCAAGTCCAGTTGCACCACGGCTATCGCCAATATCTCTTCCTCGTGGACGGCGAGCCGACACTTGATCCCCACGCCCACGGCATCGGGCGAAATGAAAGGGGTGAGCGGGTTTCGCTGATTGCGGTGAGTTGATACGCGACGAAAGGAGACCACGAGATATGAAAGAAAACACGCCACCGATATTCAAAGTCAGCCTCGGCTTGGCGATCGCGGCGGTGCTAATCATCTTGGGCGGTTGCGCCACGGCTGAGAAACCCCATTATCGAGGGCACAAGGGAATTTCCCCCACGGTTTACGATTACTATCCCAACGCGAGCCAACGATAACGACCATCCGTCAAAACTGCTTGTTGCTCTGCGCTGTTCGCGTTCCCGTCCTCACAAGATGAGTTCGCGTGGTTCGCCTATTCCATGTTGCCGCGCTTAAGCTGTTCCTGTATCTGAAGCCGTTGACAACTCAACCCAAGGCAAAAGCATGATTACCAGAAAGAATGTGAAATCGCTGTCCTTGCAGGAAAAGAAGGCGCTTGTTGTTAAGCCTTGGAATATGAAGACCTCGCGCTGGATTCCTTCAAACGTCGTATTGATACTTCTGGGTTGTTCCATTGGCTTTGCCGCGGCGGCTGCCGACCCGGCCCGAGTCACCCTCGTTCGGACACCTGACGGTGGCATTCAGCCGCAAGCAGCAGTGGACCGGCAAGGCGTCGTTCATTTGATTTATTACAAGGGCGACGCGCGGAACGGCGACATCTTCTATGTCCGCCAGCAGCCGGATCGGGAGGAATTCTCCAAACCGATTCAGGTCAACACGCGTCCGGGCAGTGCGACTGCCGCCGGCACGATTCGCGGCGCGCAAATGGCGCTGGGTCGGAATGGGCGCGTGCATGTTGCGTGGAATGGGCACGCTCCAGAGAATGGCAGCCACATGGAAGCCCCGATGCTTTACACCCGTCTCAATGACGCGAGCACGGCATTTGAACCCGAACGCGATGTCATCACTTTCGCGCGCGGCTTGGATGGCGGCGGCTCTGTGGCGGCGGACGATCAAGGAAACGTCTATGTCGCGTGGCACGCGCCCAAGCCGGGCAACACCAATGGCGAAGCCGGACGCGCGGTGTTCGTGGCGCGCTCTACGGACGATGGCAAAACTTTCGCCGCTGAAAAGCTGGCGACCAGCAAGCCCACTGGCGCGTGCGGTTGCTGCGGCATGAAGGCGTTTGCCGATTCCCAAGGAAATGTTTTCGCGTTGTATCGCGCTGCGTCGGAAATGGTGAACCGCGACGAAACGTTGCTGATCTCAAGGGATCACGGCGCGGACTTTGAAATCGCCTACGCGCATGGATGGAAGATTGCCGCTTGTCCCATGAGCAGCGCGTTTCTGTCCGAAACCAAAGGCGGTGTGATCGCCGCCGCAGAAACGCACGGTAGAGTTTTCTTCATCCGCATTGATCCGGGGACGGGAAAAGTATCCGAGCCGGTTTCGCCGCCGAATAAAGGCAAGCATCCGGTCGCCATCGGCAACGCGGCGGGCGAAGTGCTGCTGGCATGGACGGAAGGCACGGGTTGGGGCAAAGGCGGGTCTGTTGCGTGGCAGCTTTACGGTTCGGCTGGCAATCCAATGTCTGAGAAGGGCCAGGTTGAAGGTGTTCCCGCGTGGAGTCTCGTCGCGGCTGTGTGGAAGCCAGACGGCAGCTTCGTCATCATTTATTGAACCCAGTCCGACGCCAAGCCTCAGCCCTTTAACGGAACTTTAGTGCCTGCTCGACTTCGCGCAACAAGCCGCGTGTCATTGTGAGGCGCTTCCCGTTTTGCAGCACGATAATGTGTTCTCCTTTGAACATCGGCTGGAGTTCCTTGACGCGGTCGAGGTTCACGATGGCGCTTCGGCTGACGCGGAGAAATGACTCAGGGTCGAGCTGCTCTTCCAATGCGTTCAGACTCTCGCGCAGGATGTGGCTCTCTTTGCCGACGTTCACCGCGACGTAATTGCCAGCGGATTCAATGGCGTCAATGTCGGCGGTCTTGATGACAACGACCTTGTCGTTGTTCTTGACGGTGAGGCGCGTGAGAAACTGTCTCGCAGTGGCTGCAGCGGGTGAGCTTTGGCGTGAGGCAATGAGGTCGAGCAAGCCGCGTGCAGCGGAAGACGCCTGCTGGTTCGTCAAGTGTTCATGTGCGCGCGCGACAGCGGCCTTGAATCGTTCGGGTTGGACGGGTTTGAGCAGATAGTCGAGGGCGTGAGCTTCAAATGCTCTGACAGCGTGTTTGTCGTAAGCGGTGATAAAGATGACGACCGGCAATCGCTCGCGAGGAAGTTTCTGCAACAACGCGAAACCATCCATTTCCGGCATCTGCACGTCGAGGAAAAGCAAGTCAGGCGGATCGCGCTTGATCGCAGCAAGCGCGTCCTCGCCACTGGCGCATTCTCCGATAAGTTCCAGGTCCGGCTCGTCGCTCGCCAGCAGACGGATGCGTTGGCGCGCGAGCGATTCGTCGTCCACGATGAGGGCGCGGATTTTCATGCAGGCGTCGCTTCGGCGGGGCGCGGGCTCGTGTGAAAGGGAATGTCCAAAGCAACCACGCAACCACCGGAATAGCCGTTGCGCACGGAAAACTCATGCGCGCCGGGATAAAGTTGTTCGAGCCGTGCGCGGGTATTGGCGAGGCCGACTCCGTGACCGCCAGCCGCGCGCAAAACACTTTTCAAGCCAGCTCCCGTGTCGCTCACGCTCAGGCGCAAGATGTCGCCGACACGGCTGGCGCTGACGCTGACCGTGCCCGCCGCACGCTGCGGTTCGATGCCGTGCTTGATGGCGTTTTCGACGAGTGGTTGCAGGATGAACGTGGGCACATGAGCATCGAGCAATGCGGGTTCGACGAATTCTTCCACGCACAGACGTTCGCCGAAGCGCGCTTGCTCTATGGCGAGATAGCGGCGCAGGAAATCGAGTTCTCGGCGCAGCGGAATCTCCTGTTCACCTTCGGTTTCCAGAGCAGCCCGGAGCAACTGGCTCAGGTCTCCAAGCATCCTGTCGGCAGCGCGAGCGTCAGTGTGAATGAGAGTTGAGATGCCGTTCAACGCATTGAACAGAAAGTGCGGATTGAGCCGCATCTGAAGCACTGCAAGGCGCGCTTCGGCGAGGCGTGCCTCGGCCGTGAGCGCACGCCGTTCGCGGTCTCGCGCGCGGCGCGACCAGACTACCGTCTGACACGAACTGACGAGCACCGCGTAAAAAAGGAGATTCAAAGCGAAATGAGCCAGGGCGAGATGCCCAATCGCAGCGCGTCGCGGAAGATGCACGCTCCCGCTTTCATGAAATGATTGTGCGCTGGATGGAGACTCAGTGATTGCGTTACGATGCCCTGCGAAACTGAGCATTGTGTGATGACTCGCCGCCAGCAAGAGAGCACACGCGGCCAGATGCACCATACCGCTGCGCACGAGCCGTCCGCGTTCCAGCGGAAACAAAAATGCCAAGCTGACTGCCAGCGGGGCGAAAACCAACCACATTGCCGAGCGCTGAAACGCGATTTTGATCACCTCCCAAAGTTCGGGCGAATCCGTGTGCATCACCTGCCCGAAGAACAACAATTCAATCACCAGCCACGCAGCCAGCGCAATCGCCGCAGGCGTGCGCCACTGACGCAGAGGAGAGATGGCATCGGGCTGGTTCACTGATTCGAGGATACGCAAACAGCAGTCAAAAGCAGAGCACGACAATTCCGCCGAGCCTGTGGCCCGGCGGAATTAACCTCATTGGTTGGCGCAATGAATGGAGTTCAGGGATGATGCTTTCCGCCAGCGTCCGAGTGATTTTCGTGCAGGCGGGCTAACCCGCCCTTCTCAATGGCGATCTTAATCGCGGCCTGCTCCGTCGCGTCGAGCGCACCGTCGTGATTCGCGTCCTGCGACGCGAGAAAGGCATACACCTTGGCGATATGGTTGAGCAGCTTTTCGGCATTCGGCTTCACACCGTTGGGTGGCGTGTGGTCCGGGATTTTTAGCGTGCCATCGGCGATGGCTTTCGCTACGGCCTCTTTTTCCGTTGCGTCGAGTTCGCCGTTCTTATTTGCGTCGAACGGCGTGAACTTGGGGAACGCTTCGGCGAAGTGTTTCGTCGCCGACGCAGCGTCGCCATGATGATGCATCGCGCCGCGATGGCCTTGAGCGATTGCGAACCCGCAAATGGCAAGCCCAAGCACAGCCACGACTGCGAGTGTTTTGATGTTTTTCATACGATTCTGTGTTGTCGTTTCGTTTCCCCGCCGTGGCAACTCATGTTGCCCGGTCAGGTTGCCGACAGATTAAGCCGCTCTCGGAAAACCCGCTGCCTGCCTGAGATGCGCGCGGCTAACTTTGAGATGAGCGGGGCAAAACGGGAGATGGACGGAAGGCACGGGCTGGGGTAAAGGCGGGTCTGTTGCGCGGCTGCTTTACGATGCGTCAAGCAATCCAACATCTGAGAGGGGAAAAAACGAAGGCGTTCCCGCATGGAGTCTGGTTGCGGCTCTGGCGAAGCCGGACGGCAGCTTTGTCATCTTTCATTAAAGCGTCACCTTCCAGCGCTAACAACTTCGCCTTGCGCAACCGCAGCGCAGTGACGATCACCGAAACCGAACTGACTGAAGTTCATCGCCGCGCCGGCAATGGCGTAACTGAGCGGCAGGCCGAAGAACGCTGGTTATTGATCATCTCGAGAACTTTGCGACCTTCTGCGCCGTGTTGATGACCGACTGAACGGTGTTAGCCGGGTCGTAAACGATCCATTGCGCGCGTGCCGACACGGTGACGCCGAGTGTCACGAGCGCGAGTGCGATGAATTTTTTCATGGTGTGCCTTTCGTTATGTTGTCGCTGGTCGGCGGCAACACGCGGCCAATCATGAGAAAGGATTTACCACGAAGGAAAGAATCGGCGGTGTAGGACATGCACAAGATGCAAAGAAGTCCGATGAAGGAGAACGGATCGACGCGATGGCGTCCAGGCCACTTCCGCAGAGCGAACTGCCTCTGGCCGCAGATGCATTCTCGTGGACACCTTGGGGATCAGCACACTCTTGTTGCTACCGGCAGTGGCCGTGAGCAGAATCGCCACTCGTGGCGGGTCGAGGCGTGACGGCGACGTTGCCATGGCCGTCTTTGCGAGTTACGCCATCGGGCAATTCATGCCACTGTTCTATTGAAGTCTAAAACAATGATTCTCAAAAAAATCCGGCAGATAGAGATTCGCACGAACCGCATGAGGAACGCATGATCGCGTCTTTGACGAATCGGCCTTCGATCAAGCGCGTTGCCGCTGTGGTGATTGCGCTGTGCATGGCGTCGGGGCAACAAAGAGAACAAAAGCCGACAACTATTGCGGACTTACGCAACGCGATTGAAGCGGTCTTGCATGAGACGCGCACGCCCGGACTCGGCGTGGCCGACGTGGCCCGAAAGAGAGCGGCAACGGCGGAGACACTTTTCCGCATTGGCTCGATTTCAAAATCCTTTGCGGCGTTAGCAGCGCTTAAATTGCAAGAGGAAGGCAAACTCAAGCTCTCGGACACGCTCAAACAATGGCTGCCCGAAGTGGCCTTTGAAAACCCGTGGGAGTCAACCGATTCTGTGCGTCTGGTTCACTTGATGGAACACACGACCGGCTTCGATGAAATCCATCTGCGCGAGTGGGCGTCCAATGATCCAACTCCTATCGCCTTGAAAGAGGCTCTGGCTTATGGCGCGGCTTCACGCGTCTGCCGCTGGCGTCCCGGCACACGCATGGCTTACTGCAACTCCGGCCCTGCCGTTCTGGCGGCGGTGATTGAGAAAGTCTCCGGGCAGCGGTTTGAAAACTATGTGGAGGAGAATTTTTTCAAGCCGCTCCGCATGGACACTGCCGATTACTTTCTGACGCCGGAAGCGGAACAGCGGTTGAGCAGACTTTATCGTCCGGACGGCGTGACGCCGTATCCTTATTGGCACTTCCTGTTTTGGCCTTCAGGCTCGATCAATGCCTCGGCCAATGACATGGCGAATTTCGTGCGCTTTCATTTGCAGCGAGGCAGTCTGGATGGCGCGCAACTTCTGCAACCTGCGTCCATCGCGCGGATGGAGACGGCGGAAACGCTGCCATCGGCACGGCTGGGAAGCATCGCGGGCTACGGCTTGTACAATGACGCGATGCCCGAGGGCGCTTTTACTTTTCGCGGACACGGCGGGGCAATCATGGGTGCGTTGAGCGAAATGGCTTACCTTCCCGACGCCGGCCGTGGCTACGCTGTGATGATCAACTCCGGAAACGCCCATGCGCTGTTGCGAATTACCAAACTGATTCGGACTTATCTGGTTCGCGACCTGCCTCCGCCGCTGTTGCCTCCGCCAGTGCCTGTCCCGGCTGAAATACAGCGCCACTACGGCGGCCACTATCAAATCATCAGCCCGAGCGCGCAGTGGCTTTATGCTTTCGATCGGCTGGCAGGAATAAAAAGGCTGACATTTACCTCGGATGCCCTTTCTGCGAGCACCTACGGGTTTGGTCGCGAAAAATCAATCCGCAGCGACACTCGCGTTGTTGCCGGACGAAGATGGAAAAGTCCTGGTGCAATGCGGCTGGATCACTTTCAAGAAAGTTTCTGCCCTGCGAATCTGGTCGCAAGCTGCCGGGATTGGCCTGGCCGGCAGCCTGGTGTTGAGCTCGGTCCTTTTCGCGCCCGTCTGGGTTGGGAGAATGATCTTCGGAAAACTGCGCAAGCCCGGACCACTTTCGGTACGCGTCATGCCTTTGCTCGGCGCGGCTTTTCTCATTGTATTTGATGCCGCGCTCGCAATCGGATTGCGCGGAACGATCACCCGTAATGAGATTGACGACCTTACCCCGCTTGGCACTCCATCGGCACTTGCGATCACCATCATGCTTTCGAGCATCGCGTTCGTTTTGGCAACAGCGGCGAGTTTGTATGTTCTCTATCGTGAGAGAACGGCGGCCATGAATCGGGTGGTTTACTGGCATTCCCTCTCCGTTACCGCAGGGCTTCTCGGTGTGGCAATTTATTACGGATACTGGGGACTGATTGGGCTGCGCCTTTGGGCATAAAACAAAATTTCCGGCGAATGATCGCGCCTTTGGCAAAATTCATTGATTGGTCAGTTCTTCAGATGGCATACGCCGTTGTTGGGCTGAAACACGCGCCCATTGCCTCGGTAGTCCTGATTATGCCCGCTGTGGCCTGGCGCACGTGGCGTTCCTCTCCTCCAGTCGTTTGGCGGCGAGTTCGGGAAGCGTTCCAGGCTCTAAAGCCGGCACGCGAGGCAATGGATACGACCCGGTTGAATCTGATCTTGTCCGCGCCAGCCATCCCGAAGGAAAATATATTGTTGATCAAAGGAATCCACGATTTGTTCGGGAATCCGCAACCTGTCGAGGAACTCTGGCAAAAGTGGGGACACCCTGAAATCTGGCGATTGCCTCATGGCCACATCAGTGCGCTGTTCGTGCCGGGTTTGACGGGGCGCGTCCTGCGCTGGCTGTCACCGCGAATGAATCTTCAATCCTAATTGCAGCCTGTCCATTCCGTATTGACATGATTCCCTGCAAGATCCTGAAAAGAATCTGGCAGATAGGGATGAGCACGAACCGAAATGGACTCGCAAACAGTTTGGCGTGTTACTCCTCGATGCGTAGGAGCTTTGTTGACGGCTGGAACGTCACCCCATCAATCCGCTGTTCCGGCAGTTGCACAGGATATAGTCGGACGCTGCTGAGCTGGTTGCGGTGCTGCTGCATTGAGACGTAAAGCCAGTACTGCTGTTTCACGGCGTCGCTCTTGCCCTTGTCCTAACCCGTGGCGTAAGCCTTCTCGGCCTGCTTCTTCGCGGCGTAATGGAGTGTCTCACTAACGATGACTCCGCCTGCCGCGCTGGCGGCGGTGACAAGGGGATCACCGTTCGAGATTTCGTGGCCCAGATACGCTCCGCCCGCGCCAAGCGCCACATCGCTGATGGGGCGTGTGGCGGCGCAGCCGCCAAACAGGGAGGAGAAGCAGTTTGGATGCATTGATGATGAGTTTGATTTGCTGCTCTTCGGGTCTTTGAGAAACTTCAAAGCCCCGGCTTCGGCGAATTCGCTGAGATGGTTCTCACGTTAGAGTTCAATTCGCCGCAACCGCAGCGCATTGCCGATGACGGAGACGGAACTGAAGCTCATGGCCGCTCCCGCAATGATGGGACTGAGTAGCACGCCGAAGAATGGATAGAGCAGACCTGCCGCGACGGGGATTCCGAGCGCGTTATAGATGAACGCGAAGAAAAGGTTTTGCCGGATGTTGCCCATCATGGCGCGACCAAGTTTTATCGCGCGCACGATGCCGCGCAGGTCGCCTTTGACGAGCGTGACCCCGGCGCTTTCCATTGCAATGTCTGTGCCCGTGCCCATCGCGATTCCCACATCGGCGGCGGCGAGCGCGGGGGCGTCATTGATGCCGTCGCCAGCCATGCCGACAATGCGGCCCGCAGCTTTGAGCGTTTTCACTTTCTCATGTTTATCGTGCGGGGTGACACCCGCTTGGAAATCGGCGATGCCGAGCTTGCGCGCAACGGCTTCGGCGGTGCGCGGATTGTCGCCGGTGAGCATCAGGACGTTCACACCGAGTTCGCGCAATTCGGCGAGTGCCCGCGATGTGGTGGCTTTCACCGGGTCGGCCACGGTCAAAACTCCGGCGGCGCGGCCATCAACGGCGACGAAGATGGCCGTCGCGCCTTCGGCCTGGTGGGGAGCGGCGAGCGATTCGAGCGCCGAGATGTCGGTGACTCCGTTCTCGCGCAGGAAGTCGGGTTTGCCAACCAGCACTCTGCAGCCTGTGATAGTGCCCGCCACGCCGCCTGCGGTGGTGGACTGAAAATCCTTCGCCGCTTCGAGCGGAAGTTCTTTGTCGCGAGCAGCCATGACGACAGCGTGAGCCAACGGATGTTCGCTGCCTTGTTCGAGCGATGCGGTGAGACGCAGTAATTCCTGCTCATCAATCCCGCCAACGGGCAACACCTGCGCCAGTTTGGGTTTGCCCTCGGTCAGTGTGCCCGTTTTGTCCACAGCGAGAGTGTCCAGTAGAGCCAGCTTTTCGATAGCCTCGGCGTTGCGAATCAGCACACCCATTTGTGCGCCGCGACCGATGCCGACCATCACACTCATCGGCGTGGCGAGTCCGAGCGCACACGGACACGCGATGATGAGGACGGCGACGGCATTGGTGATGGCGAAGGCGAGTCGCGGCTCTGGCCCAAAAACGAACCACGCGAAGAAAGTGAGCGCGGCAATCGCCAGCACGGTCGGAACAAACCAACCGGCAACCTTGTCCGCCAGCGCTTGAATCGGCGCGCGGCTGCGTTGAGCCTGGGCGACGAGGTTCACGATTTGCGCGAGCATCGTTTCACTGCCGACACGTTCAGCGCGCATGACGATGCCGCCGGTTGTGTTCACCGTGCCGCCGGAGACTCTTGCGCCAACGGTCTTTTCCACCGGCAACGGTTCACCCGTGAGCATGGATTCATCCACGGATGTGCGGCCCTCGACTACTTCACCGTCCACGGGAATTTTTTCACCGGGCCGCACGCGCAGCGAGTCGCCCGGATGCACGGCATCGAGCGGAACGTCCTCGTCGCCGTTTGCGGTGACGCGCCAGGCGGTTTTTGGCGCGAGGCCGAGCAAGGCTTTGATCGCGCCGCTGGTGCGCTGGCGGGCGCGGAGTTCCAGCACCTGACCGAGCAACACCAGCACGGTGATGACGGCAGCCGCTTCAAAATAAATTGCCGGTTTGCCGCTGTGGCCCGCTGCGGGCGGAAATGCCTGCGGGAAGAACATGGCCACGGCACTGAAGGCGTAGGCCGCGCCGACACCGAGCGCGATGAGCGTGAACATATTCAAACTACGGTTCACGAGTGAACGCCCGCCGCGCACGAAAAATGGCCAGCCTGCCCATAAGACGACTGGCGTGCTGAGAATGAATTGTCCCCAGCGCGAAATCTCGCCGCTCAACCATTCGGCGTGACTCCACGCGGGAATGAGATGCGCCATCGCCACGATGAACACGGGCAAGGTCAACGCCGTGCCGATCCAGAAACGGCGGGTCATGCCGCGCAACTCGGCATTGTCCTCCTCCGCGTCGCTCTCGGCGGCGACGGTTTTTGGCTCAAGCGCCATGCCGCACTTGGGGCAATCGCCGGGATGATCCTGCTCGATCTCCGGGTGCATGGGACAGGTGTAGATGGTTTTCGGCGCGGGTTTCCACGCGGGGTTGCGTTCCAACGCCATGCCGCATTTCGGACAGTCGCCCGGCTGGTCCGACTCGACGCCAGGGCACATGGGGCAGAAGTATTTCGCGGCGGCGGAGGGCGTCACCGCTGGGTGTTCGTGGCCGTGATGGGAATGGTCGTGGTGCGCGTGACTGTGAGCGTGGGCGTTTGCTTTGCCGCCACAACAGGAATGTTCTTTCGCGCTCTGTGCGTTTTCGCCACCGCAACAACTGCTCTCCGTTCCGGCAGGTGTGCTCTGAGAAAGAAATTTCTTCCGGCAGTGCTCGCTGCAAAAATAAAAAGTCTCTCCGTCGCGTTTGGCGTGGAGGGCCGTCGCTTCGTTCACTGTCATTCCACAGATTGGATCAATCTTCATAGTTTTGATTTCGTTCGTCGCTCAAGGGGGCGCTCATTCGCTTCCTTCACCCATGCAAACGCAGACCGGCTAAAACTCTTACACTTTAACTGAAGTTGAGCGGAATACGCCATTTTAGTGCTTGGGTTGCCTGCGCCGACAACGGAATAGTCTGTGCGTATGGCCAAAGCCGACGAAGCGCTGATTGCGAACCTGAATGCGTTCCTAGGGTTCGCCCGCGCGCGCGTCGGCGACCCGGAGCTTGCCGCCGATCTGGTGCAGGACAGTTTGCTCAAGGCGCTCAAGTCCGCCGACAAACCGGCTGACAACGAGGGCGCGGTGGTGTGGTTCTATCGCATCCTCCGCCACTCGATCATTGATCTTTACCGGCGACGCGATGTTCGCGACCGCGCGCTGAAGCGTCTGGAATCGGCGTTGGCGGAGAACCCCTCAACGGAAGACACGCGCTTGATTTGCCAGTGCTTCAAGAGCCTCTTGCCGGCGCTGCCGGAGCAATACCAAACGCTGCTGCAACAGATTGACCTTGACGGGATGCCGCCCAAAGAAGTCGCCAGCAGACAGGGAATCAGCATGAACAATCTGAACGTGCGATTGCATCGCGCGCGAAAGCAGCTTCGCGACCGGCTAGAAACCACCTGTCGTGTGTGCAGCAAACACGGCTGCCTGGATTGTTCGTGTGATTCGGCGGGTCATCCGGCATAGTGCTCCGGTCTTCGTTCCTCCATATACTTCTCGCGACCACGCGGCAAGCCCGACCTCCTTGCGGATTTCTTCGGAGGACGTTCGGGCCGGGAATTCGGGATGGGTTTCTTCGAGTCTTTCCTCGTCTTCATGCTTTCAGTGAATCTCCACGGTTCTCTCTGTCAAAGGACTCGGAGCGACAGCGGCGAACAACTGATTGGCGAGAGCTTCGGTGTTTCGACATGCCTCCACGAAGTCAGCGCACAGACTGTTCTCGCGGTGTCGTTCCCATGGTTGTGCGCAACTGCGCGTGGCCTGAGCGGTTGTTTCGAGCTGCAGTCTTACAATGTGCCAGTCGGTTCCGGAACGGCGCGCCAGAATATTGGCTGTTGTCCGGCAGATGTCGGCGCAATCCAGAAGCAGACGAGTGCGGATTTGCAGATCTGAATTGGCCTGTGCGAGGCAGGCGTCCGCGCAGGTGGTACAGGCGACGGAGCACTCGTTGCACGAGCGCAGGCAGTCGCTCCACATCGGGAATTGTGTTTGCGGGTCGCTGGTGTTGGTAATGACACTCATGGCTCAGTGTGCTGCGCCGCAGTACGGAGCGCCCGCAAATAGGCGGTCAGCTGGTCCAGCTCTTCGGGACTAATTCTTTGTTTGTGGAATTCAGGCATGGCACCGAGGCCGAGCCGCACCTGCGTTTTCACCAGGAAAAGCGGGATAGGCTTGTTGTTCAACGCAGGGCCGAGACCGCCTTCGCCGCCCGGATGGCATTGATGGCAGTGCCGTTGAAAAACGAGTCGTCCTTGGGCGATTGTTGAGCTGGAAATCGGCATCGGCCCGGTAATCGGTTCGCCCCGGCGAGCAGAACGGCAGCCTGCAATTCCGACCAGGGCGGCTACAATCAGAAGTTTGTGAAGGGGCTGGCGCATGTTGACCCTTCTACGGGACGGCGGATCGGCGGATTTTCCAGATGACTCCCGTGTTCTCTTGCGGATGCGCACCGTTCCGGTCATGCAGCAACACACCGAAATCCACGACATACAGCGCAGCTCCGTCCCGGTCGAAGCGCACCGCGACCGGACGTTCGAAACCACCGCCGCCCATTTTCGACGCCGGCCCGTTCCTCGGCCCTCGATTCACGGCTAAATCTTCCACCATTCCATTCGCGACGTTTACCCGGACCACCTTGAAACCGACCGGGTTCAGCGTCTTGCCGGTGGCGGGTGACTCGTCTCCAAGCAGCGCGACAAAAGCCTGGCCAATGTGACCGAACGCTTCGCTGCGGGAAAAATCGAATCCATCCGCTGAAGCATGCACTGCAAATCGAGCGACGGGCCTAGGCGGCTTACTCGGATGCCTTGCCAGGAGGAAGTTTGGACGCGGTTTTCCGGGCGGGTCGAACTGTTCCGCGTTGACCGGTTCACCGCCGGAAAAATCGGGCCAGCCATACCATGCGCCAGGTTCCACCTTCCACAGCACGTCCGGCGTCCCCCATATCGGGCGGCTGCCACGGTCATCGAAGCCGTTGTCTGTAACGTAAAGCTCGCCATCCGGCGAGAAGGCAAGTCCGAACGGATTGCGAAAACCCCACGCGACAAGTTCCAGGTTGTCGCCGTTGGGCCTCACTCGCAGCACTGAACCGCTGCACTTGGTCTGGCCCTTAATCACCTGATTGGGCTGTGTCGGAGTGCCGAACGGGACGAAAGCGCCCGTGCTCACTTTGCGCTTGGACGATGGATGAACGAAGTCCTCCGTCTTGAAGTTATGACCCACAAGCGTGATGTCCTCGCCAGGAATGTCATGAAAGTTTGGACGCCGTTTCAGCCAGCCAAACTTTGAGTTATCTTCGCCGACGATCCCGGAATTGCTGGCTGTGCCCTGCCCAAAGTAAATCCAGCCCTCGGGACTAACCGCCGGTCCATCCGTGTGATGATCGCCAAAGCTCGGGAGACCTTCGACGATGACACTGACCTGGCCGCTGGACGTTATGCGCAGAATCCGTCCCCCTTCCAAAACACCGCCTTCCGCCACAAAGAAGTCGCGGTCGTGGAATGTCACGCCGGTCCAGGGGCCGTTTTTGCCGCCGCTTGCAACCACCACCACCGCGCCGTCTGGCTCGATGCGAAGCAATCGCGGTGTGGTCCAGACCTCACCGTAAGAATATCCTGACTCAACGACGTGAAGCCGGTTTTGCTCGTCAAATGCTGCCCCAGTCGGAAAGGTCAATCCCGAGGCAACCGCTTCGATGGTATAACCATTGGGCAGTGCAACTCCCTCGGCGCGCACCTCGCGAGGCGGCGTGAAGGTCGTTTGCCCGCCGCCATCGGAGGAGCGCAGCGCGTAGCAGCCACAGAGCAGGGTTGCGGATACGGTGATGAACAGCACTGTTTTCCAATTCGATGTTCCCTTGTTGTCCGTTTTCATCTTCTCGGGAGTCACTCGATATGGTGCTCGGCCCGCTCTGGTTTCGGATATTTTCCTTCTGGAGTGCGCACTACGGGCTTCTTCTGCGACTTAGCTGTTTTGTCGGCGCGGTTGGGCGATTTTCGTGCCGGTCCTTTCCTTTTCCGGTTCGTTTTCATTCGGTTCATGCTTTGCCCATACCCCGGGGGAAGTTAGCTTCCTCGACCAACGCCGTTTCCATCGATTTTCAATTCATCGGCCGGCACGGTGTTCCTGGGTTTGGTTAGTGTGTTGGACTCCTTTCGGCGGGGGTCGTTTCGCTGCGAGCTAAAACCGACGGAGAGGGGCCGCAGGCAGTTGAGCATCGGCGTGGCTTGCATCACGGGTGATTCGCCAGATTACTCCGGTCTCGCGAATCGGCGTCGGCTGTGTCATCACGACCATGCTGCCAAAGTCCACGACGTAGAGCGCGTCTCCCTCCGGTGAGAAGACCACGTCCACGAGTCGGCGCGGACCGGCGGTGATGCTTTCCTCTTTTCCGCTCCCGCCATGGCCGGCACCGCTTCCGTGGCTTGCGGATGATGAATCTTGCGAATGGCCGCCATGGCCATTGCCACCGCTTTGGCCGCCATGCTGCTCTTTCCTGGTGAAGAACGTCTCGATTTGTAGGGTCGCGGGATCGATGCTCACCACGCGATGCCCGGCATGCTCTTCTACTTTCCCGGTCATCGGTGCCATGTGACCGAAGAAGGCGAGGAACAACTTGCCCTTCTGCCCGAATGCATCATTGCGGGCGACCGCCAGTTTCGTCGCCGCCGAATGTTTGGGGAACGTCAACATGGGCTTTTCCACAGGCGGATGGTGAGACATCAGGAACTCGGGCTTCGGTCCATGCTCGGGAGCAAACTGCGCGTCGCTAACAGGAATTCCCGATGCATAGTCCGGCCAGCCGTACCAAGCACCCTCTTTGATCTCGTAGAGGTCTTCCTTGTCGTTGGCAATGGGACGGCTGCCGCGCACGTCAAAGCCGTTCTCAGACGCATAGAGCTTTCCGTCTGTCGTCCACACGAGTCCAAACGGGTTGCGCAAGCCCCATGCGTACATTTCCAGATCGGAACCGTCGGGATTCATTCGCAGGATGGTGCCATTCGCCTTCGTTTGACCGCGCAGGCGGTTGCTTACCGGAGCCAGTTCGCCGAACGGATGGAAAGCCGCGGTCTGGACCTGTTGAGATCCGGGCTTCAGCGGGTTGGCGGTGGTAAACTCCTGTCCGCGCAGTTCGATATCGCGCGCGGGAACATCATGAAAACGCGGATGTTTCGTCAACCATCCCATTTTGTGGTTGTCCAGACCGATCACGCCCGCATTGCTCGCTGTTCCCTGGCCGAAATAGATCTTCCCGTCGGGTCCAACCGCCATCTGATTGTTGTGATGGTCTCCGTCGCTTGGAAGGCCTGTGACCAGATCACGGACGGTATTGCCTTCGACCACGGAAATCCTGCCGCGATGTGAAACGTACAGTCTGTTTTCGTGCCAGAGTAGATCAGTTACCGGCCCCCGTAGCGAGACAGGCACGTTCTCCACGCGACCCTGCGCTGAAACGCGGAGCAGCCGCGGCTCGGCTTTGACGTCACCATAGGAGTAGCCCGCCTCCGCGACGTAAAGGTTTCCCTGGCCGTCAAACTCGGCACTGGTGGGATAGGTCAGGTCCTTGAGGAAAACCTCGACCTTGTATCCGGCGGGAACTTTCGCTTCGGCCGGGTCCGGTTGTGGCACGTCGGGGCGGATTGCAGGATTGGCGGCCGCCATTGCCCCTTTCTGAACCCCCGCGCCTGACGAACCAGACCCTCTCGCTGAGCTGGCGCTGGTGCATGAACTGAGCAGAACGCCTGCGAACAACAGGGCGAGAGATGATACGACCGACGACACAAATTCTATTCTCGATTTCATTTTGAATACCTCCGATGAGGGACGGACCCTCTGAAACCGTGCTGTCGGAGGATCTGCGCCGCTGAACGTTTGACGCAGAACCTCCGTGAAGCCGGAAGCGAGAATCGCAGATGCTTTCAAACGTGTACGCCCGCCATCTTCTCACATTCCTCTGCGCATCGTTCGCACGCCTCGGCACAACGCTGGCAATGATCGACTTTGTGCTTTCGGCACTCTTCGCCGCACGCGCGGCAGATTTCGGCGCAAACGCGGCAGATCTCGCTGGCGAATTCCGAGCCGCCGGCCATGAATGCCGATGCGGTGTAGCAGATCTTCGCGCAATCGCGATCCAGCGTGATACAACGCGCCATCATTTTTAGGTTGTCTTCCTGCAAGCACGCGCTGGCGCAGTGCTCGCATTCAGCGGCGCATTCATTGCAGGCTTCAATACAGCTTTGGTATTTCTCGTGCATAACTACTCCTTTCGATCTTCTTGTTGTTTTCTCTTTTGGTCGTTTCGAGTTAAAAGGGACTTGGCAGCTGTTTCCTGGTTATTGCGCTTGCCCGCCAATTCGCGGAGCAACTCTTTCATTTCCTCAATTTCGCGGCGCTGGGATTCGATGATCTGATCGGCCAGCTTTTGGACGCGCGGGTCAGATATCTGAGCGTGCTCGCTCGTCAAGATCGCGATAGAATGGTGCGGGATCATCGCCTTCATCCAGGAAACGTCGTCCACGGTTCGCTGACTCCGCACAAGCCAGAGCGCGAGTGCGAATACAGCGGCACTGCCGATAAAGATGCCGATATTAACCAGCTTCCTGGTGTACATGCGGAACATGAAAGGGAGCATCACCATCGCCATGGTAGCGCCCATCAGGACTGCCATGTAGGCGCGCGTTTCACTGAAGAATAAGTGTGATCGCTCGTAAGTATTCAAATACATGAGGCCGAACATGACTACGGTGGCGGTCGCGATCATAGCGGCGAATACTCCATAGCGATCGCTCATCTGACGTTTTTCCATAACGGCCTTCCCCTTCATTACCGGTGTGGTTTGGGTTATCGAGATCCTGGTCGGAGTTGATTCAGAATGATTTCTGGAACCCCAGCGTTGCACGGAACTTCGGTGATTCATCCCCGACCCCTGCGCCCAACCCGATCGCTATGAGCGAAAGCGGAGTTATCTGTCGCCGGATTCCCACTTCAAAAATGTTCGCCTCTTTTCGTTTCTCGATCTCCTGTTCGCGAATAAAATCAGCGACGATAGTGGTGTCCGCGTCGAGACGACGGCTGTAGCCGATGATTGCGCGGTACAGATCGTCTCGCTGCTCGGCTTTCGAACCAGCATTTTGCTTCCAAGCCAGATTGAGATGAACGCGGTCCAGGCCCATTTTCGTGATGCTCTTCGTCATAATCGCTTTGAGTGTGGTATCGACTCCGGCGCTGTCGTGTCCGGTGGGCAGGTCGCCCCGCGCTGAGAGCGCAAATGCAGGCAGCACCAGTCCTTCGACGTTGAAGTTGTAAAACGCTTCCAGTCCGATGTTGCCGCTGTCGGTCTGGTCTGCTGAGCCAAGGAAGAAGGGCACACTTATTTTGCCCTGCCAGTTGGGCGCGAAGCCAAACTCAATCCGGGGATCAATCACGAAGCGGTCTTTGTCATCGTCGGTCCGGTCGTACCGAAATGCGGTTTGAATCTCACGACCTCGGAAGCCGATCGGATACGCGTCCTCCACTTCGGCGGGAAGGCCTTCCTCCAGATTCTGATGATCGGCAGCCTCAAGCGGCACTCCTGTCGAGAACAGAATGCAGGCAATTAAGATCGTCAGATCTGTGAACCTAGTTGGTTTCGAGTCGATTTCAATGGCTTTCATCGTGTTGAAACTTGTGTTGTGCTTTGGGGTTCCATCTCCATGGGAATCGTTTCGACGTCCGGCTTGTTGCCGTGCTTTTCGCGCCAGCCTTTCAGCATTGTTTCGACCATCATCTTCGACGCTTTTCCAGGTCGCATGCTCTCCATGTCCATCTTCATGTCCGGCATCAACTTCATCATTGCGTCGTGCCAGGAGCCTTCGATTTCGCCTTCCTGCATGCTCGGAGTGAGCTTCATCCGCAGTTGCGCCATCATTTTCTCTTTCATGTCAGGGGTCATCGTTTTCCCTTCTGGCATGTGCATCGGCATCATCTCCTCGTGCATCTCCATCATGATGCGGTTCATGTCGCCTTCGAAGCCCTTCATCCAATCCTCGTAGCGGCGCGGGTCCATGTCAGGATGTGGCGTCTCGAATTTTCGCGCCAGTTTCTCATCTCCCGGCTGATAACTCATGGCTTCGATGACGCGATACAATTCGGCGCGCTTCTCCTGAATGGTCCAGCCTTCGTAAGCCAGAATGTCGTAGGCGATGCCGTGCAGCATGTGGAGATTGTCGAAAATGTTCGCGGACTCCGGAGAGAGACGGGAGTAGCGCGGCATGACTTCGCGGCTAAGCAACATCCGCTGTGGCGGCTCTTTCAGAACCTGATTGTAGAACACCTGATCGGTCTCCCGAACCATTCGCTCCTGACCGGAGCCATTTCCGCCCAGCATCTGTGCCTCGTAGATAACTGGATGCCACCAATGGGCACAGTAGAAGAAGTTGTTGGATTTGGGATATTTGTTTCGAAAGAATCCAAAATACGGCTTCATCATTGTCGCCGCGCGGCGCATTGTGACGTCGAGGGGCGCACAGCTGCGCGCGACGGAGTTTTTGTGGAGGTAGTATCGAACCGCACGGTCCGTCCATTCCTTCTTCTGATCCCATGGAATGCCGCGCTCGGACATAATGTCGTAGGTCTGCTCGTGATGCATGTGTGTCCAGTCAATGGCCCGATAGAGCTTCCATGCGGCGCGCGCGGTGTAAGGGCCGTAATACTCCATCGTGGGTTCGGTTCGCGCTTTGTGGTTCAGGAGGAACTCCCGAAAGCGGGCGTCTGCGCTGGCGTCATCCTGCTGCGCGTTTGCGAGAGGGTTGAGTTCCAGGATGTCGTGCTGAATAGCGTGGGCGAAATGGATGGCTGCGCTATTGCGGAACGTTTCGTTGTGCCTCCAGAAAAATGCCGTGTTGTATTTGCCGCGCAGATAGGAGACCTCGTTCCTCTGCTCTGCATTGGCAGGCAGAACTGTTCCGCACGTAACCGCTCCCAGGATCAATGCGCATGAGCCACATGTCTTGATTCTTCTCGTCATAATCTTCATTGCTCTCTTTCGGTGTCTTTGTTTCGAATCGCTTGCCACCGGTCCTTACCATTTACGTCATGGGACGGTCAGTCGCGATAGGGCGTTGACCTGATTCTTGATCAGCGATTCTCTGGCTGACGTTCCTCCCCGCTTTTGCATGATCCGTGCCGCGACGGTGCGCATCGTTTTGGCAAATCTTGTTTCAAATTCCGTTTTTCACTGATGCAAAATGCATGTTAGCCAGACAATTATCGGGCCAATTGCAAAGACGCCGGTAGATCTTGGCAGGCACCTTTGTAAGGATGAATCTGAACACGGGTGAAAACGAGAAAGCGCAGGCCAATGGGAACCTGCCCAATGTAATGGCCAGACTTTCAGAGCCACGCGCCGAGCGATGGAAGTGAGTGCTGCACCCGGCGCCGCGGCGAAATCCGTGCTCGGCCTTTGGGATATTTGACCACCTTCAGTTCGATGCCGACCCCATGTGATCGCCCGTGGTGGGGCAGCTCTGATTGGGTTTGCCCCGCCAAAGTTAACTGCAAACGTTGCGTGGTGGCCAGTCTCCGAGTCGGCGGTGACTTGTCATGCAGGTACGAACGCAAGCCTCGCTGGCGTGAGAAAGACACCCATCTATTCCGGGAGATTCTTCAACGCACGGTAACTCTCGATCTTTGCCAGTCGCGCCATGTGCGGTCCGGGGTCTTGCTGAAACGTCTCGATACAGTGCGGGCAACACAGGTTCACCATGATGCCGCCGTGGTTGATTTTGGCGAAACCGCGATCACCCTGCACGTTCTTGCCGCACACCACGCACGCTGGCGTGTCGTTTTGATAACCGATGGTGTCTTCAATGCTCATGCGAGTCAGGATTTGAGGTCGAGTTGTTTCAATGTGCCGGCTCCGGTTGGGCAGCGGTCGCTGCCGCTGGCGGCAGTTGGTTTTGATGCCGGATCGTCCGAGCGCGCCAGACGAGCGGTTGCTTTGCCAGTGCTTCAAACGGCTGCTCCCCTACGTGCCTGAGCAATACCGGCAGTTGCTTCAGCGCATTGATCTCGATGGAAGCGAGCTTTCCGAGGTCGCATCTGAACTTGGCTTGACCAAAAACAATCTCACCGTCCGACTTCACCGCCGCGCTCGCAAGCATCTTCGCGAGCTGATTTCGCGCAATTGCCGCGCATGTAGCAAACACGGATGCTTGGATTGCACCTGCGGGGCGGCGGGGGCGATGAATCATTAGCATGGAAGGCCGGTGCATGCAGTCGCTTCGTTCACTAATCTGATCTTTGGTGATTGTCGTGCGTTACTTATTAAAACCAGAGGCGCACCCCAAAAACCGCCGCAATGTTCTCGGCACGATCTCCACCACGCCGCGAGATGTCGGCGGTTTCGCCAAACTGTTGCAGCCACTGGACGCCAATGTAAGGCGCAAACTCGCGCGTGATTTCATAACGTAAGCGCAAGCCAAGCCCAACGCTATTGACGCCTTCACCCACGCCGAATTTTTCCGCCGATTGCACGGCGGCATCGAGGTCCAGGCGCGGTTGGAGAATGAGTCGCTGGGTGAGCAGCATTTCGTAACTGGCCGTGAGCCGCGCGGAAACATCGCCGTCCTGGCTGATGAACAATGCGGGTTCAATCTCAAATCGGTAAGGTGACAATCCTTGGAGTCCAATGACGGCGAAGCCGCGCGAACGGTCGAAGCCCGCGCCGGAGAATTGGTCGTAGCGCAAGCCAGCCTGGAAGTCCCAGAAGGGCGCAATGAGGCGGCCATAAAGCGCCTGGACTTCAGCTTCGCCGCCCCGTTCGCCCGAAACTCGCCACTCACCTTCGGTCTTAAGCCAAAGCCGGTTGTAGTCGCCACCATACCAGCCCACGGCGTCCCAGCCCAATGTGTCGTCGCCCTCGTTCATCTGGTATTCGAGTTGGTTCACGAGCAGGGAGCGAAACCGCATGCTGTCTTCGACCGGCTCGGGCCAATTCTTTCCCGCGGCTGCTGCCTGGCTTTCAGCAGCCATGCGCTCTTCAAGGGAAGGCGTGTTCGTAACGGCGGCTGCTTTTTCTGAAGCCGGTTTAGTGTGCGTGCCCTGATGCGCCGGAGCGGGCTGCGCCGCCGCTCGAATCGGAGAACCGAAAAGGCCAAGCAGACTGAGAATGGCGGCGAGAGTTGCAGTGATACAGATTTGTTTTTTCACGATGCGGCTCCTTCCTTTTTTTCCACGACTGACACGACGCGGAACATACCCGCTTCCATGTGATAGAGGATGTGACAATGAAACGCCCAATTGCCGAGTGCGTCCGCAGTGATGTCCAACGACAGCCGCTCGGCTGGTTTGACGTTGATGGTGTGTTTGCGGGGTTTGAACCGACCGGCGCCGTTGTCCAATTCCATCCACATTCCGTGCAGGTGAATGGGATGGTTCATCATGGTGTCGTTGACCAGCGTAAGGCGCAGACGTTCGCCGAAGTAAAACTTGATTGGCTCAGCCTCGGAGAATTTTTTGCCGTCAAAGCCCCACATGTAGCGCTCCATGTTGCCGGTGAGGTGAAGTTCGATTTCCCGGCCGGGCGGACGGGAATCCTCGCCGGGTTCGAGACTCCGCAGGTCGCTGTAAAGCAGCACGCGGGTTCCGGTGTCCTCCAGGCCAGTGCCTGGTTCGTTCAACCGGCTTTTCGTTTCCATCGGCACGGAAGAATTTCCCGGACCGTGATGATCAGGGCCGTGCTTGACGGGAGCGCTCTTCGCCATGGAGTCATTCATTGGCTCTGCGTCCATCTTCATTCCCGGCATATCAGGCATGGCTTTGGTCGCGGGCGAGGCATGATTCATCCCTTTCATTTTTGCATCCGGCATCTTCATTCCTGTCATGTTGGTTTCAGCACCACCTTTCATTCCCTTCATGCCCTTCATGTCGTCCATTCCTTTCATGCCGGCCATGTCGCCCATGCCCATGTCCGCCATAGTGGCGACCGCGCGTTCGCGGCGTGGCGGGATCGGCGCGGTCATGCCCTTTTCCGTGGCGAGCGTGCCGCGCGCAAATCCGCTGCGGTCCATGGCCTCGGCAAAAATGGTGTAGGCGCGTTCCTCCTTCGGCTCGACGATCACGTCATACGTTTCGGCGATGGCGATGCGGATTTCATCCACGGTCACCGGCTGCACATGCTGGCCGTCCACCGAGACGACCGTCATTTGCAGACCCGGAATCCGCAGATCGAAATAAGTTGCCGCTCCGGCGTTGATGAAGCGCAGCCGCACCCGTTCGCCCGGCTTGAACAGCGCCGTCCAATTCGATTCCGGCGGGAAGCCGTTCATCAAAAACGTGTAGGTGGCGCCCGTGACATCCGAAATGTCGGTCGGGTCCATGCGCATACGATTCCACTCCAATCGATCCTTGACCGTGGGCTTGAATCCATTCTTCGCCACATCACGAAAAAAAGTGCCCATCGTGCGCCGTTGGAAATTGTAATAGTTTGGCCGCCGCTTCAACTTGGCCAGGATGCGCATGGGATCTTCAGAGGTCCAATCCGAGAGGACGACGACGTGTTCGCGATCATACTGGAAAGGCTCTGGCTTGGCCGCGTCAATAATCAGCGGGCCGTAGTGGCCCTCCTGTTCCTGGAAACCGGAGTGGCTGTGATACCAGTAGGTGCCGTTTTGCCGGACAGGGAAACGGTAGGTGAAAGTTTCTCCCGGTTTGATGCCCGCGAAGCTCACGCCCGGCACGCCGTCCATGCCGGGTGGTAGCAGCAATCCGTGCCAATGAATGGAACTGTCTTCCTTGAGATTATTCGTGACTCGCAGGATGGCGTCGGTGCCTTCGCGCAAACGCACGAGCGGACCGGGAACCGTTCCATTGATGGTGATGGCGGTGCCTCGCCGTTTGCCGAACTGCAATTGTTCCTCGCGGATCAGGAGGTCAATCCCATTGGCCTCTGAATCTCCGACCACACCCGCTTTCCGGCCTTCGTTTTCAAATGCGTAAGCGGGCATGATGCGTTGCAGGCCGGCCAGCAGGCCGAGTGCTGCGGAAGCACGGATAAAGCGCCGCCGGTTGAGTGGTGGGAATGTTGATTTCATAGTTATGTTTTCATGGTTGGTTGATTCTCAATGATGCTTGTAGAAGCCGACGCCTTTGATGTCATTCCATGAGGTTGTTTGATGGCAGAGGAAGCATTGATTCACCTCGGCCTTTTCCACGCCGGCGGTCGTCATCGAAATCATTTGGAAGTGCATCATGTAATGGCTCGGTGGAGCTTGGTGGCATTGGGCGCAGTCCAGGGAAGTGGGCGAGGGATGGCGGAATTGCGGAATGGTCCACGCGACGGAGCCGTGACATTGCGCGCAGTCCTGGCCGAACAATCCGAGGTGCCGGTCCTTGTTTCCGTGGCAAGCGGCGCAATTCAGAATCATCTCCTGCGGCGTCAGGTCGGCGCGCCCCGGCCCAGGCGTACCTTTGCGGTCATCCTGATTGATCCAGCGCAGGAAGTGCGCGGCGGCCAGGCGGTCTTCCGTCTCGGGATCAGGATTACTGTTGAGTTGCCGCAGGCCGACGCGCGATAACGCCCCATGATCCATCAAAGTCGGACTTTCGTGAAGACCGCGATGTTCGCGGTGGCACTCGCGGCAACTGCTTACGTCGGCATGGAAGGCCGTCGGCTGGCGCTGCAAGAGCGCCACATTGTTGGCGTGGCAGACGATACAGTTGGCGGCCTCGACTCCTTTGACGGATGTGTGGCACGCGGCGCAGTTGTGTTCCAGAAACTTGTGGCCCTGGGAGAGCGCACCGGGGCTGGCCATGCGCTGCCAGGCCGTTTTGTTCAGCACCCCGGCGCGCTCGCCTCCGGGATGAGATCGCAGGAAGTAAAACGCCGCAAACAACGTCACGAACAGCGCCAACGCGATGAATGAAGCTCGCCACAGTTTCATGATGACCACCTCAATCCGAAATGGATCCCGGCCCAGATGTGCAGCCCGAGCAGCACGTAGAGGAGCACGGAGAGAACGATATGCACCTTCAGAGCCCGGCTGAACCAGCGTTTGAATAACTCGTGCGTGCGCACCGCGTACTCCAGGTCCGCCACGGATTCGGCAAGGCGGGTGACCTCACCGGCCGGGCCGCCGGCGGTTGAGAGGCCGATACCCAGCGATGCCAGCCCGGCCGCGAGGAGGCGCGACTTTGGCAGCGCTTTCGCTTCGACCGGGGAGTTTTCGAGCACTCCCCATGCACTGTCCAGATCGCCCCGGGCCGTCTGGAGCAGGAGTAATTTGTCTTTAATCTCCTGGTTAACGTAGGTGAGCAGATAGCGAACTGCGAACCCGCTCACGACCACGAGCAACATCACGGCCGTCAGCGTGATTCCCAGCCAGCTCTCGAATTTGTGGCCGGTGTGAATGATCGCGAGCAAAGGGCCGAAGATGCCGGAGTAAACATGCACGGTCAGCAACGTCTGCATCGAAACGTGCTTGGTGAGCCGTGCGTTGATCGCGGGGATGCGCTTGACGATTGGATACGCGAGCGGGATGAGCATGAGCACGGCGCCCGCGATGCCGAACACCGCGCCGATTCCGCTCCCCGCAAAGCTCGGCGAGCGGTGGACGAGGAAACCGAGCCAACCCAGCAGCAAGACGCTGAGGACGCCGGTGAGGACGATGCCTTCACGTTCTTTCATAATTATGCCTCCACTGTGATGTCGCCCTTCGGCTTGGCCTGGCAGGCGAGAATGATGCCGTTGGTTTTGTCGTCCGCATCGAGAGCATCCTGCACCGCCTGATCCACCTCACCGGAAGTCATCTTCACCTTGCACACCCCGCAGGTGCCGATGCGGCAGGAGTTCTCGATTCCGATGCCGAGTTCTTCGGAGAGTTCGAGGACGGTCTGACCTTCGCGGATTTTGGACGCCTTGTTGTTCTTGGAAAAGGTGACCAGCGGGCCAGTGGCAGCGGCAGTCGCTTTGGCCGTGGTTCCGGCAGGGGCGACGGCGGGTTTGGTCGCGCCGAAAAGCTCCATCTTCACCTGCCCTGGCGGCACTCCCAACTCGATGAGCAGCGCATTGGTCGCGTCCATCATTACCGCCGGCCCGCAGATATGAATTCTCCGTTTCGTCAGCTCGGGCACCGTCGCGGTGAGCAATTCCTTGGTGATGCGTCCGCGCGGGCCTTTCCAGCCTGTCCCTTCCGCTTTCGTCATCGTGATAGCGACGTGCAACTTCGGGTTCCGTCGCTCCAGCGCAGCGACTTCATCCCCGAAAATAAAATCAGCCGGAGTGCGGCAGCTATAAACAAAGAAGATGTCGCCGGGCCAGGAGCGCTCCGTGAGATAACGGGTGATGCTGACCATCGGCGTGATTCCCACGCCAGCAGAGATGAGGACGATGTTCTCCGCTTCGGTTCCATCAAATGTGAATTTCCCAACCGGGCCTCCCGCTTCGATCAGGTCGCCCACCTTGAGCAGATCAACAATGTGACGGGAGACCGCGCCGCGTGGCTCGCGCTTCACGGTCACCTCGACGTATTCGCGCTGGCTCGGCGAGGAAGAGATGGAGTAGGAGCGATTCATTCGCGCACCGCCAATCGAGAACGCGACGTTGAGGAACTGGCCGGGCACGAAGGTGAAAGGCATTGGGCCGTCGCTGGCCGCAGGCAGGAGGCGAAACGTTTTCACGCCCGGCGTTTCCGTAACGATGCTCCCAACGCGGAGCCACCCTCGCCAATTCGCAGTTACAGGCGGCCCGGCTTCTTGGGGAGTTGGATTGCTCATATTGATGTGACCTCGATCATGCAGCGGCAGGTTTGTCATCAGGAGCAGCCGGCTTGTCGCCCGCCGGCGCTTTTTTTACGTCGGGCGGTTTCCCTCCGGCCAGCGGCGGTGCCGATCCCGGCGGCGGCGATTTCTTATCGGCCTCGATGCGCCCAAAGAGGGCCGCCGCGCGGCGCATCTTGAAAAAATACATGGCGACCATCGCCAGCGCGAACGTGACGAGCAGCACCATCGTGAAGAGGTGAAACGGCGTGACGCCGAGGAGAGTGCGTGGCTCGGCACCCGGAAGCGGCAGGAGATTCATATCACGCTTGAACCAGGTGAGCGCCACGTTGCGCGGGGCTTTGCCTTCGGCCAGCGCCCGTTGCGCGGCCAGCCCGCTCTCGAACCGCGCGAGACCTTCGCGCAGACTCGCAGCGCCCGCTTGCATGGCGGTGTAATTCTGTTGCTCCGTGGCTTGGAGAAGGTAGTCGAGGCCTTCGTTCATCAAGGCCACGCCGGACTGCATTCGCTCGCCCGCCTGTTGCTCAACTTCGAGGCGCTTGGTCAGCGGGATGTCCGGCAGGTCCATGAGTGTTGGATAGAAGTCTTTCGGTTTGGGCGCGCCCATGTTCTTCATCATGTCGCCCATGCCCCCGCCCCCCATCATGCCGCCCGCACCTGCTGGCGGACCTCCGCCGACACCTTCCGGCGGGCCAGCCTTTCCCGGCCCTCCTCCCATGCCGCCGCCCATGCCACCTCCGCCGGGCGCAGCGCTGGCTCCACCGGCTGGCATCGCGCCGCCCGCCTGACCGGGATGATGGCTGGCGTGCTCATCGGGCGACTGCGCACGGAGACCGGATGCCCAGAGCAGCGCGACGAGCAGACCAAATGTTGCGGAGAGGCGGATGAAGCATCGCCGGTTGATTGTTTGGAATGTTGATTTCATAATTGTCTGTGGAAATGTCCGACTCTGCCGGACGACTCTCGAATTGGTTAAGCCCTTCATCATTTTGATTCCCCCTCTTTGCCGTCGGGTAGCAGCCAGACCGGGTCGTGACAGCCACAGATGCCCGCCGTGAGTTTTTCGGCTTCGGACGGTCCCCAGGTGCCAGGTTCGTAAATAGGCACGGGCGTCACCGATCCCAAGATAGGTTGAACGACCGCCCACGCGGCCTCGACGCCGTCCTTTCCGGCGAAGAGGGTGCCATCGCCGACTATGGCGTCGCCCAGGAGACGCTCGTAAGCGCCCATCTCATCGCCGGGCGGATGATTGACCACTTGGAGTTCCGTCAGATCGCCAATCAATTCCTCACCGGGCCGCTTCACCCGCGCACCAATGGCAATCGTCACGTCGGGACTTAGCCGGAAGCGCACATAGTTCGCCTGGCCGGGGCAAAGTTTGCCAAGTGCGGGCGGTTTGAGCATGACCAGCACTTCGGTCATCGTCGTCGGAAGACACTTGCCCGCCCGAATGAAGAAAGGCACGCCATCCCAGCGCGGAGAGTCAATGTGAAGCCGGGCGGCAGCGAAGGTTTCGACCTCCGAGTCGCGAGCGACGCCTTCCTCCTCACGGTAGCCACGGAATTGGCCGCGCACCACGTCCTCGGGGCCGAGCGGGCAGATCATCTTGAACACTTTCACCTGCTCGTCGCGGATCGCCTCATGGTTCGTCCCCTTCGGCGATTCCATCGCGAGAAATCCCACGACTTGAAGCAGGTGATTCTGGATCACGTCACGAATCGCGCCGGACTCTTCGTAGAAACCCCCGCGCCCCTCGACGCCGAACTTCTCGGCCATCGTGATCTGCACGCTCTCGACAAAGTTGTGGTTCCAAAATGGTTCGAGAAAGGTGTTCGCGAAGCGGAAGACCAGAAGGTTCTGCACCGATTCCTTGCCGAGGTAATGGTCAATGCGGAAGATGCTGGATTCGTCGAAGACCGTGTGGAGCGTCGCGCTCAACGTCTGCGCGGACGGAAGGTCACGGCCAAACGGCTTCTCCAAAATAACGCGCGCGCCACGAGCGCAGCCTGACTGGCCCAGCGCTTCAATCACCTTCTCGAACACGCTGGGTGGGATGGCAAGATAGTGCAGCGGATGGGCGGCATCGCCGAGTTCCTTGCGGAGCGCGGCATGGGTGGCCGGAGCGCCGTAGTCGCCGCTGATGTAGCGAAGCCGCTCCGCAAATTTCGCGAAGACCGCCTCGTCAAAGCCGTCCTGCTTCTCAATGCTCGCGCGGGCGCGCGCCCGAAATTTCTCGATGGTCCAGTCCGACCTCGCTACTCCGATGACGGGCACCTGAAGATGTCCCCGCCGTTCCATCGCATAGAGGGCGGGAAAAATCTTCTTGTAGATGAGGTCGCCAGTGGCCCCGAAGAAAACGAGGGCGTCGGAGTGAGAAACACCGGGTTTGTCAGCAGCTTTGACAAGTTTGTCAGCCGCAGCGCCAAGTTTGTCAGCGGCGGCGGCAATTTTGTCGGCAGCCGCGGCAATCTTGTTATCAGCGGCAGCAGGCTTGTCGGGGAGATTCATGTGTGGTTCCTTATTTCGCGGATTTCTCCAGATGGCCGCCGAACCCATAGCGCATCGCCGAGAGCACCTTGCCCTGGAAATCCGCCGCGCCGCGCGAAGCGAATCGCGCATAGAGCGCCGTGGTGAGCACCGGCACCGGCACACCTTCATCAATGGCGGCTTTGATCGTCCATCGGCCTTCGCCGGAGTCCGACACCCGGCCCTCGAATTGCGCGAGCTTGGAATCCTTGGCGAACGCATCCGCCGTCAAGTCCAGCAGCCACGATGCAATGACGCTGCCGCGCCGCCACACTTCGGTGATCTCGCCAAGATCGAGGTCGTATTGATAATGCTCGGGATCACGCAGAGGTGTCGTCTCCGCGTCGGGGTTGTCCGCTTGCTTGCCGATATTGGCGTTGCGCAAAACGCTTAACCCTTCGGCATAGGCGGCCATCAGGCCATACTCAATGCCGTTGTGAACCATCTTGACGAAATGGCCAGCGCCGTTCGGCCCGCAATGCAGATAACCCTGCTCCGCAGTGCCGCTGGACTTCTTGCGCCCGGCCGTGCGCGGAATGTCGCCGATGCCCGGCGCGAGCGTGGTGAAGATGGGATCGAGATACTGCACCACTTTTTTCTCCCCGCCGATCATCAGGCAGTAGCCCCGCTTCAATCCCCAAACACCGCCGCTCGTGCCCACGTCCACATAATGAATTTTCTTTGGCGCAAGTTCCTTCGAGCGCCGGATGTCGTCCACGTAACAGGAATTGCCGCCGTCAATCAGAATGTCGCCAGGCTCCAGCAGCGGCAGCAGCTCGGCGATGAACTTGTCCACGACTGCGGCGGGCACCATCAACCAAACTGCCCGTGGCTTCTGAAGTTTCTTCACGAGGTCGGCGAGCGAGAAGGTGCCGATGGCCTTCTCCTTGACCAAGGCCTTTACCTTTTCCGGCGAGCGATTGAAGACCACGCATTGCACGCCGCCCTTGATGAGCCTTCGCACCATGTTGGAGCCCATCCGGCCCAGCCCTACCATCCCGAGTTGCTTAGTTGTTTTCTTTTTCATAAACAGAATTTGCGATTGATTGAGGTTAATCGGTTGCTTTGTCGGCCTTGGCCCACAGCCGGAATCCGCCGATGAATGCTTTGGCGTTGTCGCCACTGCGACAACCGGGAGGCAGCTTCTTCAGATTGTTCACGTTGCCTCCGCCCAGAACCACGTCGGTGGGTTCGAGGGCGGCGATCAGGCGTGCCACTACGTCCGCGACTTGTCGCCGCCATCTTTTTTTGCCGCGCTTCTTCAGCCCGCGAACTCCCACGTAATCCTCGTAGGTTCCCTTCTTGTAAGGCAGGTGAGCCAATTCCATGGGCACGACGATGCCATCCACAATCATGGCTGAGCCGAGGCCGGTTCCCAGACCCAGGAAGAGCATCTTGCCGCGCTTGTAGCTCCCCAAGGCTTGCATGGCGGCATCATTGATGACCTTCACCGGGCGCTTGAACGCGGCGGCGAAATTGAATCCGATCCAACCCGGCGCGAGGTTGTGCGGTTCCAAAAGGGGTCGCCCGTGAACGACGAGTCCCGGATAGCCAATCGAAACCACGTCATACTTCCAATCGCCGGCCAATTTCTTGACGGCAGCGACCATCCGCCCGGCTGTGAGCGTCGGCCCGGACGAAAACTCCCGATGGGTCTTCTCTCCCGTGGCAAGGATTTTGACGTGAGTTCCGCCGGTATCAATCGCGAGCACATTCATGACTGGATTCTCCACATTTGTTCATATCGTTTTTTGGGTTTGAGTTGATACAGCAATTTCGATTTGAAAATCTTTTCCTTCCCATCCCTCTTGCCACAAGAATGTGAAGACGATGCGGTCACCGGCCTTGAGCCGGTCTGATGGCAAATCTCCGAACCAGCAACCGAATCCTACATCACGCGTTACCAAGTCATTGGCCGTCGTCCAGCCATCGAAGCTCCAATGGATCGTTGCCGCTTTTTCGGTGATGATGCGAAGTGTTTTCCCTTGGGCGATCCGTTGCGGCTGGTGAGCGAGCGTCCACATTTCAATCTTGCTGCCCGTCTTAGCCTTGGCGTAGCGCTGATAAACCGGCTCGATGCGGTCGAAACACACGCCGTCTTTGTGACTGCGCACCAGGGTCACATACTCCGCGTGCGACCAACACAGCGGCATGGCCGAGCCGGTCGGTCCGCCGCGCTTCATCTTTCCATCTGGCAAATCGTCCGCGTCCCAGAGTTGTTCCGGCAACATGCCGCCCTCGTTGGCGAATTTTTCCATCGCTTCGATGAACGGCATCGGATCGCGTCCGGCAGCCAGTTCGTAATGACCGCGTTCGCCCGTCAGAATTGGCCAGCAGCGGCCTTCACCCGTCCCGTCGTAGGCGTCACCGTCGGGCTTCTGGCCATAGCCATCATAATTGTAGCGCCGCCAACATGGCCCTTGAGGCAGATCACGTTTCAGCACTTGATCAATCACCGCGAGCGAATCCACGATCACCGGGTCATTCGCAGCACGAACTCCCAGCCGCACAAGGTGAAGAAAATCGCCTCCGACAATGTTGCGTGCCGGATGTTTGCCGCCGCCGTTCGCCAGAAAAATTTCCGCCTCATCCGGGTTCGGCGAGGCCACGGGTTGTTTCGGATCGGCGGGCGTGATGCGAACGTAGTGTCGCGGTATGCCCTTCACGAGTTCGCCGCGACTGGTGACCATCCATTCTTCCAGGTGCGCCGAAAGCCAGTCCGCATAATCGAGCAAAAAGTCCGCCGCGAGTTTGTCTTTTCTGTCGCGCGCAAATTCCGCCGCGCACACCAGACTGGCGATGATGGTCGCCAGCGTCGAAGGCGAGTAACCGGAATTTTCCTCCCACCGTTCCTGCGCTGTCACCGGCCCGTGCAGAATCAAATAGCGCGCGGCGCGCGAAACCAGCGTCCAGGGATTGAAGTCCCGGAGCGCGTCCGCCTGTTGCAATCGCCAGGCGAGCAGAATCGGCACGGCCACTTCATCCAATTGAATTCCTTTCCAATAAGCCTCGCCACTAATCGAACTGTTTTGCGGCAAGCTGCCATCGGCCGACTGAACACACGCCAGCCAGATCAGCGCACGCAACGGCGACTCCGTTTGCCCGCAGGCCAGCAGCGCCGTGGCGGTCTGCACCATGTCGCGCGTCCAGACCAGATGATACCCGCCGCGGTCACTGTCGTCCTTCGTATCGCCCCATGGAATGCTCAGCGACGCCACGAACGCGCCTTGGAAAATCTTGTCTTCATGCGCGAGCAACACGCACTGGCTCAAGCGCAGCATCGAGCCGCCGTCTTTGGTGTGCGCGCTCAAATCAACCTTGGCGCGAGTGCGCTGCCATTGGCTCACATACTTCTCGCGCTGGTCGGCAAATGGAGTGGCGAACGCTTGCAGGAGGTGGGCGCAAGCGCTCTGCGGCGTGCGCCCGAAGCCCACGCCCAGCGTGAATTGCATTCCGCCCGACAAATCTATCTCGCCTATCAAAGCGATGTTTCCGTCCACGGCCTCGTCGAATTCCCAATCCATTTTGAAGTTCTGCAAGTCCTGCCAGCCATCGCTGAATCCGACGTAGCCGACGGAGCGCCGCGTGAAATCCGGCGCGCAACCGAACGACATATCAATGTCCTCGCGTTGCGCCTCGATGAGTTTCCGCCCACCCACGCCACACAACCAGGCCGAATTATTTTTGCCCGTGCCTTTCATGTGTGGCGCAAGCAGTGCATAGAGTCGCAGTTTGCCGCGCAACTTCGCGTCCAGAATTTCCAGCCGCGTGTGCATCAACAAAACCGACGAGTGCGGATCAACGACGATTTCTTTGACGAGCCGATAGCGGCCCTCGCGGTCGGTATTGGTAAGCCGGTAAAACAACGAATTTTGCTCCGGGTATTCGACTTTGTGTTCCATGTCGCGCCGTTCCTCGTGGCAGAACGATTCGCCATCGGTGATGAGGAACTGCAAATCGCGCGTGTTGGGCGAATCCACATGGGGAAAGTAAATCTCGTTGATGATCCCGTGGCTCAGCGTGAACCAGATGCAGGACGCACTGTGATATGCAGTGCCGATGCCGTCCTTGGCGCTGGAAGTCCAGCGCGGCTCAATCCCTGGCGCCCCAAAGGCGATGGAGTTTTTATTCATAAGTTCATTTGGCCGCCTCGCGGCTTTGACCGGAGTCTGCCTCCATCCTGCGATCGCCAGCGCGCATCGAGAAGTCGCCATAGCGGGCGGCGAGGATGATTCCGACCGCCAGCATCGCGAGTGTCAGGACCACCGCCGTCAAGCTTGCTCGCGGCGGAGACGCTGTGGCGGAGGCGGGCGGCTCGTGCTTCGCCGCCCATCCCGTGCTTTAGCCCACGCTTCACGAGCCACCAATTCACTGGGTATGTCATCAGTGTGCCGACCACGAACGCGAGCGCCATGGTTCCCCAAAAGCGGATCGAACTCGGTTCCATCGCGCTCATGTCTCGCGACATCAGGATGACCATGACCGGGATCATCCCGGCCATCAGTGCATTCATCGAAAGCGTCTCGGCGAGCAAAGTGCTCTTCACCGCGCGCCAGTAGCTGCCATCGAAGCTCGGCTTCATGCAGAGCGCCTGAAATACGAACAGCCCCACGGCGAACCCGGCGGCATATTCGACCATGACTTCCAGGCTCATCGGCAACTGCAGCGAGATCGTGACGACCGCGGCGATGAGAATGCCCGTGGCGTCGCCAGCCACGCAGTGGATTGTTGATTCGACGGATTGTTCCCAGAGCGGCGGTGCGGACGGCTCGGGCGACTTCCGTGCGGGCGCGCGGTGCAGGAACCAGTAAACAATGAAGCCGAACGGGCCAGTATAAAGCGTGAGCAGCACCCAGCCCCAACTCATCGTCTTCATCGCCAGCGAATTCTCCTTCTGCTCCGGCCCGCCTTTGAATTGATCGTAAGCGACGTAGGCGACCGCGAGAGCGGTGAGCGCAAACCAAATCCACAAAACGACGTCGGTAAGTGGGTGACCGCTCGAAGGTGTTTCCATCATCGCGCTCCTTTCATCGCCACGAACTTCAGAGCTGGTGAAGGCACGAAGTCGCAAATTTCGTTCGAGACCGCGTTCCACAAGACGATGGCGGACTCTTCGGCGAGGTTATGCTCGTAACCCAGAACGCTGAGTGACGCGGTGCTGAGAAGGAAATGCTGTGCTTGCCCCACCGGCAATCCGATCCAACGCGCGGCCAGGACGCGCCCGAAGTGGCCGTGGGAGAAGATAGCGACATTACCTTCCAGCGGGCGGAGACGGGCGATCACCCGGTCAGCGCGTTCGGAAACCTGGACGGGCGATTCACCGCGGGGACATCCGTCTTGAAAGAGATTCCAGTCCGGTCGCCCAATGCGAATGTCGATTGATCGCTGGCCCTCGTAGTCGCCGTAGTCCCACTCCGCCAAGTCTGGTTCGAGTTCGGCAACTGCACCCAGTCCCACCAGTTCATATGTTCGCCGGGCGCGCTGTCGCGGACTCGTGAAGACGCGGCTGAACCTCACCGCGCGAAGTCGCATGGCCAGATCGCGGGCGTCCTGTTCGCCTTGTTCGGTCAGCGGAATGTCGGTTCGACCCGTGTGCTGGCCGGAGAGCGACCAGTCCGTTTGGCCGTGTCGGATAAGATAAAGGCGTGAGTCCATAGTCGGTGTGCCGCTCATTTCTTTGCGCCCCATTGCCAGTTTCGGATTTCCGGCATGTCCTCGCCGTATTCGGCGATGTAGCGCTTGTGTTCGATGAGCTTGTCGCGGATGGCCTGCTTCACATAGGCCGCGCGCGGGCCAAGTTGGGGCACGCGATCAATCACGTCGGCCACGAGATGAAAGCGGTCCAGGTCGTTCATCACCGTCATGTCGAATGGAGTGGTGGTCGTCCCTTCTTCTTTGTAGCCGCGCACGTGAATGTTCCCGTGATTGGTGCGGCGATAGGTGAGCCGATGAATCAGCGTCGGATAGCCGTGGTAGGCGAAGATGATCGGCTTGTCGGTCGTGAAGAGCACGTCGAAATCCTTGTCGCTCAAACCGTGAGGATGTTCGCTCTTTGGTTGGAGCTTCATGAGGTCAACCACGTTGATCACCCGGACTTTCAACTGGGGGAAATGCTTCCGCAGCAACTCAACGGCAGCCAGGGTTTCCAGCGTGGGCACGTCGCCGCAGCACGCCATGACCACGTCCGGTTCGCCGCCCTGGTCGTTGCTCGCCCACGGCCAGATGCCGATGCCGGCGGTGCAATGTTTGATGGCGGCGTCCATGTCGAGCCACTGCGGCGAGGGTTGTTTGCCCGCGATGACGACGTTCACGTAGTTGCGGCTGCGCAAGCAGTGGTCCGTCACCGAGAGCAGCGTGTTCGCATCGGGCGGCAGATAGACGCGGATGACTTCCGCCTTCTTGTTTGCGACGAGATCAATGAAGCCTGGGTCTTGATGCGTGAAGCCGTTGTGATCCTGCCGCCAGACATGCGAGGTGAGCAGGTAGTTCAGCGATGCGATCGGGCGACGCCAGGGAATTTCCCGTGTCACCTTCAGCCACTTCGCGTGCTGGTTGAACATCGAATCAATGATGTGAATGAACGCTTCGTAGCAGGAGAAGAACCCGTGGCGACCCGTGAGCAGATAACCTTCCAACCAGCCCTCGCACTGGTGCTCGCTCAACATTTCCATCACGCGGCCATCGGGTGCGACGTGGTCGTCGGTCGGAATAATTTCCGCAGTCGAGCAGCGGTTCGTCATTTCAAATACGGCGCCCCAGCGGTTTGAGGTGGTTTCGTCCGGGCTGAACACGCGGAAGTTTTTCGGGTTCAGCTTTATCACGTCGCGGATGAACCCGCCCTGGACGCGCGTCGCTTCACCTTTCACCACGCCGGGCTTCGGCACCTTCACTGCGTAATTGCGGAAATCCGGCAGGCGCAGGTCATGCAACAGGAGACCGCCGTTGGCGTGCGGATTGGCGCTCATGCGGCGTTCTCCTTTCGGAGCAAGGTCTGCAAGTTCGGAACGCAGCTTGCCCGCCTTGTCGAACAACTCCTGCGGACGATAGCTCCGCATCCACTTCTCTAAAATCTTCACATGCCCCGGACGACTCATCTCGCCCATCGGCACTTGATGTGAACGCCACGAGCCTTCGGTCGGTTTGCCATCCACGGTCTTCGGGCCGGTCCAGCCTTTCGGTGAGCGGAGAATAATCATGGGCCAGCGCGGACGTGCCTTGAATCCTTTGGTGCGGGCCTCGCGTTGGATGCGCCGAATGTCGGCCACGACAACGTCGAGAGTCGCGGCCATGAGTTGGTGCATCTTCAGCGGGTCGTCGCCCTCGACAAAATGCGGCGTGTAACCGTAGCCGCGAAAGAGCGCTTCCAGTTCGTCATGCGGAATGCGCGCCAGCACGGTGGGACCGGCGATCTTGTAGCCGTTCAAATGCAGAATAGGCAGCACTGCGCCGTCATGGACCGGATTGAGAAATTTATTCGAGTGCCAGCTTGTGGCGAGCGGGCCGGTCTCCGCTTCGCCATCACCGACGACGCACGCGACGAGCAGGTCGGGATTGTCAAATGCCGCGCCGAAAGCGTGCGACAGCGAATACCCCAATTCACCGCCTTCGTGAATCGAACCCGGTGTCTCCGGCGCGACATGGCTCGGAATGCCGCCGGGAAAGGAGAACTGTTTGAACAGCCGCTTCATCCCGTCCTCGTCTTGCGCGATGTTCGGATAGACTTCGCTGTAGGTGCCTTCGAGATAGGCGTTCGCCACCAGGCCCGGCCCTCCATGTCCCGGCCCGGTGATGTTGATGACGTTCAAGTCGTGTTCCTTGATGGCACGGTTCAGATGGGCGTAGATAAAGTTCAGCCCCGGAGTCGTGCCCCAATGGCCGAGCAAGCGCGGCTTGATATGCGCGAGCGTGAGCGGCTTTTTCAGCAGCGGATTGTCGTAGAGATAAATCTGGCCGACCGAGAGGTAGTTTGCCGCGCGCCAGTAGGCGTCCAGCTTGCGCAGCAATTCCGGGTTCAGGGTCTTTGCGTTTGGTTTTGTTTTCATCCGTTGATTTTCTGTGCGCCAAGGCCGAGGACGCGGATGACTGACCTTGCGATCATGAGTTCTTCGTCGGTGCGAATGACACGCACGGCGACCTGACCGGCGTCGGTCGAAATCAGCGGTGCATTCTTCGCATTGCGCGGCTTGTTCAATTTAATGCCGAGGAAGCTCAGTCCCTCACAAATGCGGGCGCGGATGCGCGGCGCGTTTTCGCCGATGCCTCCTGAGAAGACGAGCGTGTCCAATCCGCCGAGCGCAGCGGCGAACGAGCCAATCCACTTTTTCGCCTGATAACAAAACAGCGCCAATGCATCCGCCGCGCGCGCATCACGGGCTTCGTGCGCGAGCAGATCGCGCACGTCGGAACTGGTGGCGGAAACGCCAAGCAACCCGGATTCGTGGTTCACCATTTTCTGAAATCGCGCCGCGCTCATCTGCTCGGTGCGTGCCAAATAGCTGACCAGCCCTGGGTCCAGGTCGCCTGTGCGAGTGCTCATCACCAACCCCGCCGTCGGTGTGAAGCCCATGCTGGTGTCAATGCTTTTGCCATCACGCACGGCGGCCAGGCTCGCGCCGTTACCGAGATGCGCGAGGATCACACGACCCTTCGTTGCCGCCCGGTCGCCGAGGCGCGCGAGTTCCCCCATCAGGAATTCATAAGACAAACCGTGGAAGCCATAACGGCGAACACCCGCTGCCGCGTAGCGTCGCGGAATCGGCAGCAGAGTGGCGACGCGCGGCATCGTGCGGTGAAACGCGGTGTCAAAGCACGCCACTTGGGGCAATGCAGGATGGCGTTGGCGGAACGCCTTGATCAACTCGATCTCCAGCGGCAGATGCTCCGGGTCATACGGCGTGAGGCGGCGCAATTCATTGAGCAACTTCGGCGTGATCCGCTCCGGTTCAGAATGCTTCATGCCATGCACCACCCGGTGTCCCACGGCTCTGACCGAAGCAAAACCCGGCTGCGTTTCGAGCCAATCCAATAAATAAGCGACCGCCGAATGGTGGTCGGCGGCTTTGATGGCGCGACTATCCTGTGGCTTTCCAGTAGAGTCCTTGAAGGTCAGATTCGTTCCGCTCAAACCGACGCGATCCAATTTCCCGTCGAGCAGCCGCCGCAGCGGTTCGCCCTCCTCATAAAACGCGAACCGGATGCTCGATGAGCCGCCGTTGATCGTCAGGACGGATGGTTGGGCTGGTTTCATGGATGGTTCTTTGAGCGCGCCGGGCCTTCCTGTTCCGCCTGTTCCGAATACTTTCCTTGAACCGCGAGACTGTTGCACTTGGCGCGGTGCAGAAGTGCCGCCTGCGCCTCCGCTACGTTGGCCGGAGATCCTTTCCACGTTTTCAACGCCGCATCCTGAAGCGCGCGCCCGAAAGAAAAACTCAACCTCCACGGAAGCCCGCTTTGTTGGCAGATGGCGTTCAACCGCTCCGTCGCCGCCACATCACTTTGCCCACCCGAAAGAAACACGATCCCAGGAAGTGCGGCCGGCACCGCGCGACGCAAGCAGCGGAGTGTGGCCTCGGCCACTTGTCGGACATCATCCTGCTGCGGACAGTCTTTGCCCGGCAGCACCATGCCTGTCTTCAGCAACATCGCCTCCAGCACGACGCGATGATCGAACAGCGCGGCAAACACCGTTTCCAAAGTGGCGTTCGTCACCTCCTCGCAGCGCGCGAGAGTGTGGTTGCCGTCCATCAAAACTTCCGGCTCCACGATTGGGACCAGCCCCGCTTCCTGACTCAGCGCCGCGAAAAGTGCGAGCGCCTGCGCATTTGCTTCGATGCAAGTCGTCGTCGGCAGGCGTTCGCCAATGGCGATCACCGCGCGCCACTTGGTGAAACGCG
>JAANMV010000361.1_pt1 | contig 56823 bp, 51 predicted proteins | sample 7279661 | NCBI WGS metagenome assembly JAANMV01 (sample SAMN14094540, study PRJNA606508) | bioreactor metagenome | isolation source: A lab-scale SPAN reactor treating ammonium-rich wastewater day 121 | place: Ireland: Galway | collected 2017-05-16
GCTGAAGATGGCGCAGACCACCGAGGTCAAGGGCGACGGCCAGAAGGTCACCGGCCTGGTCTACAAGGACCGCAGCAGCGAAGAAATGCACAGCGTCGAGCTGGAAGGCATCTTCGTGCAGATCGGCCTGCTGCCCAACAGCGAATGGCTCAAGGGCACCCTGGAGCTGTCGCGCTTCGGCGAGATCATCGTCGACGCCAAGGGCCAAACCAGCATCCCCGGCGTGTTCGCCGCCGGCGACGTGACCACAGTGCCGTACAAGCAGATCGTGATCGCCGTCGGTGAAGGCGCCAAGGCCTCGCTGAGCGCCTTCGATCACCTGATCCGCACCTCCGCGCCGGCCTGATTGGCCTAGCGCGCAACGAAGAAGGGAGCCCGCCGGCTCCCTTTTTTTATGCGCGCGGAAGCGCGCGGGCACCGTGACGGATGTTGCCCGGGACGGATCGTTGCGTTCGAGCCAGGGTCTACTTCCCAACAGCCGGCCGGCGCTGCTTGGCAGCGCGGATGCATCGCCGGCGTTGCATACCTGCCCGAGCAGTCCAGGAGCTGTCCACGAAATGATCAATGCCGATACACCGAACCCGCGCCGGGTCGTGATGACCTACGCCAACCGCGCACGCGAGCCCGAGCACGAGCGCCGCGTCCATGCCGCTCTGGCCGAGCGGCTGGCCGGCTTGCTGGGGCTGAACTATGGCGGCGAGTACGAGCCGTCCCGACGTCACGAAACCCAGCCCTATCTGGTGCCGTCCGGCACGGTGACCGGCCAGCGCGAGGCGCAGGAGCTCGGTCTCGCCGCAGAAGACGATCTGTTCGGCGGTGTGGTGCCGCACGCGTTCGTCGAAACCAAGGCCATCACTCATCCGCTGGTGCGCCCTGAGGCGGCGGCACCGTTGGGCTGGTCGCGCGAGTTCGGTGCACGGGTCAGGGACAGCGTGCTGTCCGGCTACAGCGTGTTCAGCCTGGAGGATGCGCACGATGCGGGCCGCCGCCTGCTGCACGAAGGCGCGCTGCGCATCAAGCCGGTGCGCGCCACCGGCGGGCGCGGCCAGCAGCGCATCGACGATCTCGAGGCGCTCGAAAAGGCGCTGGCGGCGCTTGACGAGCGCGAGCTGACGGAATTCGGTCTGGTGCTGGAAGGCCATCTGGAGCAGGTGACCACCTTCAGCGTCGGTCAGGTGCGGGTCGGCGGTCAGCTGGCCAGTTACTACGGCACGCAACGCCTGACCGCCGACAACGGCGGCGAGGAGGTCTACGGCGGATCGGACCTGGTGGTGGTGCGTGGCGACTTCGATGCGTTGCTGGCATTGGACCTGGCCGAGGCCACCCGCCTGGCGGTTCGCCAGGCGCAGGTCTACGACGCGGCGGCCGCCGCTTGCTACCGGGGTTTCTTCGCCTCACGGCGCAATTACGACATTGCGCAGGGCGTCGACGGACGCGGCCAGCCGCGCTCCGGGGTGCTGGAGCAGTCCTGGCGGATCGGCGGTGCGAGCGGCGCCGAAGTCGCTGCGCTGCAGCGTTTTCGCGAGGACGACGCGGTCGCCGTGGTGCGCGCCTCGTCGGTGGAGCTTTACGGCGAACAGCAGGTTCCGCCCGAGGGCGCGACCGTGCTGTTTCGCGGCGACGATGCGGAAGTGGGCTTCATAACCAAATACGTGATGGTGGAGGACTATGGCAACCCATAGCGAGACGGTCGACATCCTCGTCGATGACGAACATATCGCCGGTACGTTCCTGACACCGCCGGAAAAGATGCCTGGCGTGCTGTTCGTGCACGGCTGGGGCGGTAGCCAGCAGCGCGATCTGACGCGGGCACGGGGGATCGCCGGGCTCGGCTGCATCTGCCTGTCGTTCGACCTGCGCGGGCATGCGCAGACGGCGGCGCAGCAGCAGACCGTGACCCGTGAGCAGAACCTGCGTGACCTGCTGGCCGCCTACGATCTGCTGGCGGCGCATCCCCATATCGATCCGGCCGCCATCGCCGTGGTCGGCACCAGTTACGGTGGATACCTCGCGGCGATCCTTACCGCACTGCGGCCGGTGAAATGGCTGGCGCTGCGGGTGCCGGCGCTGTACTGCGACGACGATTGGGACATGCCCAAACGGCAGCTGGATCGCGACACGCTCAACCGTCTGCGCCGCCGTCATGTGCTGGCCGAGGAGAATCGCGCGCTGGCCGCCTGCGCGGCGTTTCGCGGTGACGTGCTGATCGTCGAGTCGGAAGACGACAGCTATGTGCCGCACGAGACGATCATGAGCTACCGCGCCGCGTTCCAGCGCACCCATTCGCTGACCCATCGCATCATCGATGGCGCCGATCACGCGCTGAGCAGCGAGCGCTGCCAGGAGGCCTACACCTCGATCCTGGTCGACTGGGCGACTGAGATGGTCATCGGCGCGCGCCTCGACGAACGCGCCCATGCCGGCTTCCGCCCGGTGGATGGCGCCTGACCGGGCGCCGGTTCACTGCGGCGGCGTGGGCGGTGGCGGTGGCGGTGGGCCGACGAAGCGGCTCCAGCGGCGGTCCAGCACCTGCTGCTTGAGCACTTCGATGATGTCCACCAGCACCTCTTCCAGCGCCAGATCGGTGTGCTCGTCCTGGTACAGCCAGGCCTCGAAGAATTCGTCGGCGAGATTCTGCGCCAGCGCCTGGAACTGCGGGCCGCGCAGGCCGTCGATGGCGCCCTGCAGCAGGCGGGCGACGATGTCGCGCAGGGCCTGATCGAGGCTGTCGGCCATATGACCGCCGAGCGGCAGCCGGCGCAGCTTATGCATCTGCGGATTGTCGGTGAGTGCCTGGTGCAGCAGGCCGTTCAGGTAACCCTCGATGGCGCCGCGATTGTCCCGATAGCCGACCTCCAGCATGGCTTGCAGGCGCCGCGCCAGATCGTCCAGCAGGCGCTGCTTGCGCGGTCGCACCACTTCGTCGATCAGCCGGCGGGCCAGGTCGTCGCTGGCGCCGATCTCCTGCTGCAGGCGGCCGAACAGCCGGAGCATCACCCGGTCGGCCAGCTCCTCGATCAGCAGCACGTAGTAGCGATTGAGCACGCCGTACACCGCCCAGCCGCGCATGTCGATCAGCCCCAGACGCTGCAGACGCACCAGCAGTGCGCCGATGCGCAGCACCCGCAGCCAGCGCAGGCCGGCCAGCGGAATGCAGCCAAGCACGTCGTACCAGTGGGCGAACGGGTAGTAGTACCAGCGCGCATAGCGCCGCTCGAACAGCGCCACGGTCCAGCCGAGCAGCACGTCGAGGATGAACAGGCTGACGAAGCCTAGATCGATGTACTGCAGGTTGCGATGGATGTGCTGTTCGTAGCGTTCGTGCAGCTGCGGCAGCCAGCGCGCCAGCGCCTCGTTGATCGGTTGCAGAAGGAACAGGCTGTCGAACAGCAGCAGCGCGAGGTTCACGCAGACCAGCAGGACGATGAACGCCTCCCACGCGGCGTGCAGACCCTCGCGGGTGCGCACGCGCGGGTCGAGCGGCCGTTCAGCCACGCGGTGCCTCGGCAGCCTGCCAGAGCACCTCGGCGCAACCCTGGCGCCGCGCGATCAGGCGCGCGGCGACGAATAGCAGATCGGACAGCCGATTGAGATAGCCCAGCAGCTCGCCGCGCAGGGGTTCGTCGGCATTCAGCTGCTGGCAGCGCCGCTCGGCGGTGCGCGCCATGCTGCGGCACAGGTGCGCCTGGGCGATCAGCCGCGAGCCGCCGGGCAGGATGAAGTCCTTCAGCGGGCCGAGTTCTTCGTTCCAGCGGTCGATGGCCGCCTCCAGACGGGTGATTTCCGCAGTCCCGAGGGCCTGGTAGTCCGGCATCGCCAGCTCGCCGCCGAGGTCGAACAGGCGGTGCTGGCAGGGCGCGAGCACCGCCGTCAGCTCGGCCAGCGCTGGCCATTGCGCCTGCGCATCGGCCAGCTCGGCAAGCAGCAGGCCGAGCTGGCTGTTGAGCGTATCGACCTCGCCCATTGCTTCCACGCGCGGGTGGCTCTTGGGCACGCGGCGGCCATCGCCCAGGCCGGTTTCGCCGGCATCGCCGGTACGGGTGTAGATTTTCGACAAACGATTGCCCATGCGGGATTCCTTGCGTCAGGCATTCGCCGGTTCGACCGGCGTCGCCAGTGGCAGGCGCAGGGTGAAGGTGCTGCCGTAGCCGGGCTGGCACTGCACCTCCATCTGCCCCTGGTGATTGTTGGTGATGATGAAATACGAAACGGAAAGACCCAGGCCGGTTCCCTGACCGACCTCCTTGGTGGTGAAGAACGGCTCGAAGATGCGCTTGCGCACCGCTTCCGGAATGCCGCCGCCGTTGTCCTCGACCTGGATTTCCGCCCACGGCGGATTGAGCCGGGTGCGCAGGATGATGCGTCCGGGCTCCGCGCCGCAGTGCTGGTGGATCGCCTGGGCGGCGTTCTTCAGCAGATTGAGCAGCACCTGCTCCAGCTCGTTGCCGATGCATGGCACGCGGTCGACCTGCGGATCGAAGTCGCGGACGATCTCGATCGACTTGAAATCGAATCCTTCGACCAGCGCGAAGTCGTTGCCGGCGATCTCCAGCGCCTGGTCGATCAGCAGCGGCAACTGGCAGTCGGCCAGCTGACGGTTGCTCATGCGACTGAAATTGAGCATGTGGCTGACGATCTTCGCCGCACGCGAGCCGGCCTGCTGGATGCCGTCGAGCAGCTGCGGCACCTCGCGCTTCTGCAGGTAGAGGTTGACTGCTTCGAGGCTGACGCCGGTTTCGGCGGCCGCTTCGCGATTGCGCCCCAGGTCCGCGGACAGCCGCCGGCGGATGTTCTGCGCGTTGTGCAGGATGGCGCCCAGCGGGTTGTTGATTTCGTGGGCCATGCCGGCCGCCAGTCCGCCGACCGAGAGCATCTTCTCGGACTGCACCATCATTTCTTCCATGTTGATGCGCTGGGTGATGTCGTCGATGCGGATTACCACGCCGCGGCCGCCACCGCCCATCAACGGGTAGAAGGTCAGCGCGTAGTGGCGCAGCTCGTCGTTGCGGCGCCAGGTGACGCGCTCGATCTTCTGCACTTGCTGGCGCTCGGAGGTGTGGCGGATCTGCGCGAGGAACGGCTTGAGCGGCTCGAAGGCGATGAACACCGGCTGGTTCAGTGCCTCGTCCAGCGGCGTGCCGGAGAGCACGCTGGCCTCCTGATTCCACTGGGTGACGTACAGCTGCTCATCCAGCGCGATGAGCGCCGAGGGCATCGAGTCGATGATGCTGTTGAGGTAGTTCTGGAAGCCGGTGAGCTTCTTCTCGATCTTGCTGCGCACCTGCACTTCCAGCTCCAGCCGGCGATTGGAGGTGCGGGTTTCCTCGGCCAGGCCGCGGGCCTGATCGAAGGCATCCTGCGCGTCGTCACGGGCGCGTTTGAGCTGCTGCTCGCGTGCCTGCATGCGCGACAGCATGGTGTTGAAGGCGTCGGCCAGGCGGCCGATCTCGTCCTGGTTCTTCGGCAGCGCGCGCAGCGAGTAGTCCTCGTCACGCGTGACTTGGCGCGACAGCGCCTCCAGCTCGCGGATCGGCCGGGTAATCAGCAGGCGAATCTGCCGCGCCACCAGCAGCCACAGCAGCAGGCTGGCCAGCAGGATGGCGACGCTGGCCGTCAGGGTGCCGGTGTAGAAGGCGCCGGGCAGCTCACTGCTGGCGACCAGCAGCAGGTGACCGGGACGCTCGTCGGGTTGCGGCAGCTCGACCAGCAGGCTGGCGCGGATTTCCCCGGCGCGCCAGGCCGCGACATCATCGAGCCGCTCCGGCAGCCGCAGGCGCTCACCGCGCTGCAGCTGCGCCAATTGGTTGCCGGAGGTGTCGTAGATCACCGCGGCACGCAAGGGCGAATAGCCGTCGAGCCGCTGCAGTGCGGCATCGGCTGCGTCGGTGGAGGCCAGCACCTGCGTGCTCAGCGCCTCGCTGGCGAACAGTTCGCCGATGGTGTGCATGGCCTGCGGCGCCACGCTCTGGCGCGATATCCAGTAAGCGGCGCTGATGAAGGTGAGGTTGGACACCAGCAGCACGGCGGCGAGCAGGACGAGCAGGGCGATCAGCAGCTTGCGGCCGACCGGCAGGTTTTCGAGGCGCTGGCGCAGGGTCATGGCGGCCACGGATGACGTGAAGGACCTGCGCAGGGTAGCGGTGCCTCAGTCGACGGGCAATCCGCGGCGCAGCAGTTCGGCATGCAGGCGCTGCTGCACGGCGGCGAGCGCCGGTAGCTGCAGGCCGAGCCGGGCGGCACTGGCGCAGGCATGGCCGAGCAGGTAAGCGATCTCGGTGCGCTGGCCGCGCGCCACGTCTTGGTGCATCGACGAATAGTTGGCGGCGGTCGCTTCGATCACGCGCAGCACCTCGTCCGCCAGGCCCGTGGCAGCCTCGGGCTGGCCGCAGGCGCGCAGCAGCACGGCGAGTTCGTCGCACAGCGCCAGCACCTGCGCGCGATGGGCCAGCAGCGCGCCGTTGCGGCAGTCGTACAGCACTGTCAGCGGATTGATCGCGCAGTTCAGTGCCAGCTTGCGCCACAGGCGCGCCAGGATGTCCTCGCTCCACTGGTGAGCGATTCCCGCCGCACTCAGCGTCGCCAGCCAGTCCGGCGGCGTGGGGTCCTGCGGATCGCCCAGCCAGTTCTGTCCCTGGCCGGCGAACACCACGTCGAAGTCACCCTGGCGATAGGCGCCTTCGGTGCTGGAGACGAAGATGCAGCGCGCCTGCGGCCAGCGCCGGGCGACGGCCTGCTGGCTGCCGAGGCCGTTCTGCAGCAGCAGGATGTCGCAGCGCGGTGCCAGGCGCGCCGCTACGCCGGCGACCGCGGCTTCGGCGTCGTACGCCTTGCAGGCCACCAGCAGGCGGGTGATTGGCGTCGTCGCGGCGGCCAGTTCGGCCGGAATCGCCAGCCGCTGGGCCTCGCCGCCTTCGCTCAGGCGCAGGCCGCCGGCAGCCTGGTACGCCGCCAGGCGTTCAGGGTTGCGCAGGATCAGCCGTACCGGCGCGCCCGCGCGGGCCAGACGCGCGGCCCACAGACTGCCGAGGCTGCCTGCGCCGAGGACGTGCCAGGTAGTCATATCAGGCCGGCTGGCGCAGGCGCAGCGGGACGATGCGCCCGGTGCTGTAGGCGCTGGGCAGCAGCGCGCCGGCGCGCTCCAGCAGGGCCGGCGCTTCGAGCGGCAGACCGCGGGCGTCCAGCGTCAGCAGGCCGATGCCGGCCTTGAGCGAAATGAAGCCTTCGCTGCTCTTGAACGGCTTGAGGTTGAGCCCCTCGTGCAGACGCTTGAAGCTGCCCGGCGAGCAGCTCTCGATATCGTCTATCAGCGCCAGCACGCCGAAGTGCTGCTCATCGATGCGCACCAGCACATCCAGCGGGCGCACCAGCTGGCGCAGGCGCGCGGCCACCGCCCGCAGCAGTTCCACCTGAAAGGCCTCGCCGTAGCGCTCGTGCAGCGCTGGCATCTCGGGCAGGCCGACATGCAGGTAGCACAGCGCCGTGTCGCGGTTCGCCATCTGCCGCAGGCTGGCATCGAGGCGCTGCAGCAGGTGACGGGTATTGCCCAGACCGGTGAGCGGGTCGACCAGGCTGTTCTCTTCCAGGCTGGCGACGTTATCGGCGAGGCGGCGGTTCTCCTGCTTGAGCCGTTGCAGCGAGCCGCACAGGCGCTCGGCCGCGCGCACCCGGGGCAACAGCTGGTCATGCATCGCGGCCTTGCTGATGAAATCATCGACGCCGTGGTCGAACGCCTGGCCGAGCACATCGTCACCTTCGCGCCCGGTGAGCAGGATGATGTAGGTGTAGTGGCCGCTGGCGGCATCCTGCTGGCGCACCGCGGCGGTGAGCTGCAGCCCGTCGGTTTGCGGCATCAGCCAGTCGGCCAGCAGCACGTTGGTCGGGCGTTCGGCCATCAGCGCGAGTGCATCGTCCGCGCTGCTGGCGAAGCGGATATCGGTGTAACCAGCCTTACTGAGCGCACGGCCGATCATGACGCTGGAGAACTTGGCGTCGTCGACGACCAGAATCCCGAGGGAGGGGTTGGGCATGGGCAAGCTCAATCAATGGAGAGGGTGGACGTCCTGTCACGCTTTGCCGGGGTACCGGGCGGTATCACGTCGAACGGTTATAATGACGGCGCTTTTTTTACCGTCAAGCCAGGCGCGGGTCGGTCCGTGACCGTCGCGCTATCTATTTCTGGAGGAAGCCCCATGCCCTCGTTCGACGTGGTGTCCGAACTGGACAAGCACGAAGTCACCAACGCGATCGATAACGCGATCAAGGAGCTGGATCGTCGTTACGATCTGCGCGGCAAAGGAACGTTCGAGCAGAAGGAGCTGACCGTGCAGCTGACGGCCGACGCCGACTTCCAATTGGAGCAGATGATCGAGATCCTCAAGTTGAGCCTGGTCAAGCGCAAGATCGACATCCAGTGCCTGGAATACAAGGATCCGTATCCGTCCGGCAAGGTCGTCAAGCAGGAAATCGCACTGCGCGAAGGCATCGACAAGGAGCTGGCGAAGAAGATCGTCGCGCACATCAAGGACGCCAAGCTGAAGGTGCAGGCGGCGATCCAGGGCGAGCAGGTGCGTGTCACCGGCAAGAAGCGCGACGACCTGCAGGAGGCCATCGCTCACCTGCGCGCCAAGGATTTCGGCATGCCACTGCAGTTCAACAACTTCCGCGACTGATCCGGCGCGCCGACGCGCCTGTTTCGTTTTCCGCGCCCGGCCAGTTCCGGGCGCCGTTTTTTGAGGAGTCTGTCCGATGGACATGAGTGTGGATTATCTGGTCGGGCTGTCCGAGGCGTGGCTTCCGGTCGTGCTGCAATACGGCAGCAAGGTGCTGCTGGCGCTGATCACGCTGCTGATCGGCTGGTGGCTGATCAATACGCTGACGGCACGGGTCGGCGCATTGCTGCGTCGGCGTCAGGTCGACCCGACGCTGCATGGCTTCATCGGCAGCCTGGCGGGGATCGTGTTCAAGGTGCTGCTGCTGGTCAGCGTCGCCTCGATGATCGGGGTGGAAACCACGTCGTTCATTGCCGCCATCGGTGCCGCCGGTCTGGCGATCGGCCTGGCGCTGCAGGGCAGTCTGGCGAATTTCGCCGGTGGCGTGCTGATCCTGTTGTTCCGGCCGTTCCGTGTCGGCGAGTGGATCGAGGCGCAGGGGGTGAGCGGCACCGTCCACTCCATCCAGATCTTCCACACCGTGCTCAAGACCGGCGACAACAAGACCGTGGTGGTGCCCAACGGCAGCCTGTCCAACGGCCATATCACCAACTTTTCCCGCGAGCCGCGGCGCCGTGCGGAGATCAGCGTCGGCATCGACTACAGCAGCGATATCAAGCTGGCGCGTCGCATCCTGCTGGAGATCGCCGAGGACTCACGCGTGCTGCGCGATCCCGAGCCGGTGGTGGTAGTCACTGCGCTGGGCGACAACGCCGTGACGCTGGTGCTGCGTGTGTGGGCGGCGACCGCCGATGTCGGTGCGGTGACCACCGACTTCATGGAGCTGGCCAAGGAGCGGCTGATGGCCGCGGGTATCGGCATTCCATTCCCGCAGCGGGTGGTGCATCTGGTGCAGGGCTGACGGAAGCTCAGGGCCGGGAAGTGGCCTCTTGTTGGCCGGGGTCTTCGGGTTGCCGCAGCCCCCGGCGCCATTGCCAGACGATCAGCACCAGCGTCGGCACGCCGAGCAGGGCGGTGACGAGGAAGAAATCGCTGTAGCCCAGGTGTTCGACCATCACCCCCGAATAGCCGCCGAGCAGGCGTGGCAGCAGCAGCATCAGCGAGCTGAGCAGCGCGTACTGGGTGGCGGAGAACTTCAGGTTGGTCAGGCTCGACAGGTAGGCGACGAACGCCGTGGAGGCCAGCCCACCGCTGAAGTTGTCGCAGGAAATGGTGACGATCAGCATGTTCAAATTGGCGCCCATCTGCACCAGCGCCATGAACATCAGGTTGGTCGCCGCCGAGGCGACGCCGCCGATGAAGAGGATCGGCAGGATGCTGAAGCGCACGATCAGCAGTCCGCCGAATGCCGCGCCGAGCAGGGTCATGATCAGTCCGAACAGCTTGCTGACGCTGGCAATCTGGTCCTTGGAGAAGCCCTGGTCGATGTAGAACACGTTGGCCATCACGCCCATCACGGTGTCCGACATCCGGTAGGTGGCGATCAGTCCGAGCAGCAGTAGCGCCTGCCAGCGATAGCGCAGGATGAAGTCGGTGATCGGCGTCAGGACCGGCCCCATCAGGATGCGCCCGCGTGCCGACAGACAGCCCCAGCAGATCAGCAGATACATGGTGCCGCGCGGCCAGTAGCCGCCCCAGTACGACTGGAACATGCCGGTGGTCGAGACCATCAGGATGATCAGCACGATCACCGAAACCGCCTGGTGGGCGAAATCGAAGCGCGGCGGGCGTTGCTTCTGTCCGGCCTGATGGAGGATGTGGCGCACCGGGATCAGCAGCGAGCGGCCTACCGGCGAGATCGAACCGAGGATGAACAGCGCATAGAGCGTCGCGCGTGGCCAGGCCTGGGCGATCAGCGCGTTGATCATCGCGGGTACGGAAATCAGCAGCACCAGCAGCAGGCCGACGGCGGCGAGCTGGTGGTTGAAGGTGTAGCGCGCCGGTTCGTTGGGCAGCGGTGTGCCAGCATCCGGTTCGCGGATCACCAGGCTGGTGACCAGACCGGGCAGGATCAGCAACGCGAAGGCGAGATAGGTGAAGCTCCATGCCGCCTGGTTGTAATCCAGATTGCTCGAGCCCAGCCACTCGGCGAGGAACAGGGCACCGGCGCTGGCCAGCAGCATGGCGATGCGGTAACCGGTCATGTAGCTGGCCGCCAGGGTCGCCTGCAGCTTGTCCTCGGCGATTTCCAGACGGTAGGCGTCGATGGCGATGTCCTGGGTGGCGGAAGAAAACGCCACCAGTACCGCCAGGGCGATCAGCAGGGTCAGGTTGTGCTGCGGATTGCACAGCGCCATGCCGACCAGGCCGAGGGCGATCAGCGCTTGCGAGAGCACCAGCCACGAGCGTCGCCGCCCGAGGGCGCCGATCCACGGCAGGCGCCATTGGTCGAGCATCGGCGACCAGACCCACTTGAAGGCGTAGGCCAGGCTGATCCAGCTGGCGAAACCGATGGTTTCCCGTGACACGCCCGCTTCGCGCAACCACACCGAGAGTGTGGAGAACACCAGCACGGCGGGCAGTCCCGCGGCGAACCCCAGCAGCAGCAGGGCCAGGCTGGCGGGGCTGGCATAGGCGGCGAGGGCATCGCGCCAGGTTTCACGGGACATACATCGACAATCTGTGGCGGCTGGACGGAGCGCGCACTCTAACCGCTGTGCTCCGTCGAATGCCAGCCGTGGCGACGCATGTCCACGCGGTCGTTGCGGATGGTCAGGCCCTCGGCGCGCAGGCGCATGCGCTGCTCGTGCCCGGCGGGACTGCCGGCCGGCAGACTGAGGCGGCCACCGGCGGCGATGACCCGGTGCCATGGCAGGCGCGTGTCATCCGGCAGTTGCGCCATCAGCCGGCCGACCCAGCGTGCGGCGCGGCCGAGGCCGGCGATGGCGGCCAGTTCGCCGTAACTGATCACCTTGCCCGGCGGAATCTGCGCCATCACCAGATAGACGGCGGCGCGGCGTGCCTCGGCATCGGCGCCAGGCGGTAGCAGGGGCGAAGGCTCGTGCATGTGACGCTTCCTCGGGTGGCAGGCCGTAGTGTTAGAAATGAACCGGATTCCCGTTCGGCGGTCTGTGGTTGCTGGAGCAAGAAGCATAAGGATAATGCCAGCCTTTCAACCGTTTATGACCAGATTTGCTCACTTCTATGTTTTTTCGACCCCTGCTTTGCCTCTCCCTTTGCGCTTTCGCGCTGCCCACCCTGGCCGATACCGTCTGGCTGAAGAACGGTGATCGCCTGACCGGCAAGATCAGCGTGCTCGATGGCGGCAAGCTGCTGATCGAGACCAGCTACGGCGGTTCCATCCCGCTCAAGTGGAACCAGATCGCCACGCTGGAAAGCGATCAGAAACTGCTCGTCAAACAGGGCGATACGGTTGGCGAGGTGGCGAAGTCGCTGCAGGCGTCCGAGCCTGGAAAGGTCACGCTGGTCAACGGCGGCGCACCGCGTACCGTCGAGTTGGCCAGCATCTCCCAGATCATCCATCCCAAGCCGCTGATCCAGGACTTCACCTGGAAGGGCAACGTCGACGTGGCGATGGACTACAAGCGCGCCGAAACCGATACCGATGACTATGACGTGTCCTTCGATACCAAGGCGCGCCACGGTCTCTGGCGGCACAACGGTGCGGCCAGCTACAACCGCGAGTACCGCGACGGCGTCACCGTGACCGACAACTGGGACGCCGAATACGCGCTCGACCGTTTCATCGACGAGCACTGGTTCTGGCAGGGGCGGCTGAATTACAAGCGCGACCAGATCGAGGACGTGCGGCGCCAGCGCACCATCGGTACCGGTCCGGGTTACCAGTTCTGGGACAACGACCTGGGCGCATTCTCGCTGGCCGCGCTGATCAACCGCAGCGACTACGAGTTCGCCGACGGCTCGGAGGAGGATTTCTACCTCGCCGCGCTGAAGTGGGACTACAACCGTTATCTGGTGGGCAAGACGTTCGAGCTGTTCAGCAGTGGCGAGCTGGGCAAGCCGCTGGAAAGCGTCGCCGATTACGCGCTGGATGCCGAGGTGGGGCTGCGCTACAAGGTGACCGACTGGGCCTCGCTGAACATGAAGGCCGAGAAGGACATCATCAGCGGCGCCGAGGAAAGCCTCGACGAAACCCGCTACAGCATCGGCTTCGGCGTCGGCTGGTAAGGCGCGCTGAACGTGCCGAAGAAGAAGGGCAGCCCACGGGCTGCCCTTCTTCTTATATAGGCTGCGTCTGGCTCACAGGCGCAGACCGCCATCCAGCTCGAGGATGCGCCCGGTGTAGTAGTCGTTCTCGAAGATGTAAGCCACCGAATGGGCGATCTCGGCGGGCTTGCCCATGCGCCGGAGCGGAATGCCGGCGGTCATCTTCTCCAGTGCCTCGGGTTTCATGCTGGCGACCATCTCGGTCTCGATGAAGCCCGGCGCCACGCCGGCGACGCGAATGCCGTAGCGCGCCAGTTCCTTGGCCCACACCACGGTGGCCGAGGCCACGCCGGCCTTGGCAGCGGAGTAGTTGGTCTGGCCCATGTTGCCGGCACGGGAGATCGAGGAGATGTTGACGATCGCGCCCTGGCTCTGCAGCTCGACCATCTTCGCCGCGACTTCGCGGGTGCAGAGGAAGACGCCGGTCAGGTTGACGTCGATCACCGCCTGCCACTGCGCCAGGCTCATCTTGCTGATCTCGCCGTCCTTGACCTTGAGCAGCAGGCCGTCGCGCAAGATGCCGGCGTTGTTCACCAGCCCGTGCAGACCGCCGAAGTCCGTGGCCACCTGGTTAACCATCTCGCTCACCTGCGCCTCGTCGGCGACGTTGCACAGGTAGGCGCGGGCATCGCCACCGGCGGCCTTGCAGGCGGCCACGGCTTCGGCCAGGCGTTCCGGGTTGAGATCCACCAGCGCCAGACGCGCGCCCTTGCCGGCCAGATGCTCGGCCATCGCCCGGCCTAGACCCTGGCCGCCGCCGGTAATGATGATGACCTTGTCTTGTAGCTGCATGCCCATCTCCTTCTTGTTGTCTCGCTGCGAGAACCCCGCTCGCGGGGGAAACCGTTATGCTGAACGCCCTGTCGAATCAGCCCTGTGAGGAGCCCCTGTGAGCGCTGAAGCCGCCAAGCATGCCCGACAACTTCTGCTCAAGGAATATCGCGGTGTGCTCTCCACTCACTCCCAGGCCATGCCGGGTTTCCCCTTCGGCTCGGTGGTGCCGTACTGCCTGGACGCCGAAGGCTGGCCGCTGATCCTGATCAGTCGGATCGCCCAGCACACGCGCAATCTCAAGGCCGACGGGCGCTGCTCGTTGCTGGTCGGCGAGCGCGCCGCTGCCGATGTGCAGGCCGCCGGTCGCCTCACGCTGCTGGCCGAAGCACGTCAGCTGAGCGAGGCGGCGGATATCGAGGCGGCCGCGCAGCGCTATTGCCGTTATTTCCCCGAGTCGCGCGATTACCATCGTGTGCACGATTTCGATTTCTGGCGCTTGGAACCGGTGCGCTGGCGCTACATCGGTGGCTTCGGCGCGATCCACTGGCTGGACCGCGTGGCGCTGGCCAATCCCTTTGCCGCCGGCGATGGCGCAGCGGAGCGAGGTATGGTCGAGCACATGAATGACGACCATGCGCCGGCCATCGCGCGCTACGTTGCCCAGGCCGGCTTGCCTGGCACCGAGCCGGCGCAAATGGTCGGTATCGACAGCGAGGGCTTTCATCTGCGCATCGGTCAGGCACTGCACTGGCTGCCCTTCGCCGAACCCTGCGAAACACCGCTGGCGTTGCGCCAGGCGCTGGTGGCGATGGCGCGTGGCTGAGCGGATTCAGCTTCGCGTCAGGCAGGCTTTCGCATAATCCGCTTACAGACTGCGTCGCGTGTGGGTTGAATTCGGCCTGCGGCGTCGTCATCTACAGGTGACTGGAAGCCTATCTTCCGCCAAGGATCATCGATGCGAATCTTCTTTCTGCTGTTCCTGTTGTTTCCGCTGGCCGAGCTGTACGTGCTGATCAAGGTCGGCAGCTCCATCGGCGCGCTGGCAACCATCCTGCTGCTGGTACTCAGCGGCATCGCCGGCGTTCTGTTGATGCGCCTGGCCGGCTTCGCCACTGCCTGGCGCGCGCGTGAGCGGCTGGCGCGCGGCGAGCTGCCCGAGCGCGAGATGCTGCAAGGGCTGATGCTGGCGCTGGGCGGCGGCCTGCTGTTCCTGCCGGGGTTTATCAGCGACGTGCTGGCGCTGATCGTGCTGTTTCCGCCGAGCCGCAATTTCCTCTTCCGTCTGGTCAACCGGCGAATCGAGGAGCAGGTGCGCCGCCAGCGTGCCTTTGCCGACGACCTGCAGGCGCGTTCCGGTCCGCAACGGCCGAACGTCATCGAAGGCGAATGGGAGCGCCGCGATCGAGATCAGTGAGTGTTACCCCGGCATGTCATTCGACATGCCGGTTCTGTTTTCCAGCCACGAAAATTTCATCCGCGCCCCTTGAAATGCTCTTGAACGCCCGCATGTAGCGGACACCGCAAGGTCGCTGTCGTGTTCGACAGTCCGTCTTCTGCGGCTCGCGTAGCGGGCCGCAACCGGCACCGCCGGATTCGTCAACCCGCCGATCACCTGGATCGGCATGGAACAACTCAGTTAGGAGAGATCGACAATGAAGCTTCGTCCTCTGCATGACCGCGTCGTGATTCGTCGCAGCGAAGAAGAAACCAAGACCGCAGGCGGCATCGTCCTGCCGGGCTCCGCTGCCGAAAAGCCGAACCGTGGCGAAGTCGTCGCTGTAGGTACTGGTCGCGTTCTGGACAACGGCGAAGTCCGCGCCCTGGCCGTGAAGGTCGGTGACAAGGTGGTGTTCGGCCCGTACTCCGGCAGCAACACCGTCAAGGTCGACGGCGAAGATCTGCTGGTGATGAGCGAGAACGAAATCCTCGCCGTCGTCGAAGCCTGATCACCGCGAATCTCCATCGATAATTCAAGAATTGAGGATCAATCAACATGGCTGCTAAAGAAGTCAAATTCGGCGATTCCGCACGCAAGAAGATGCTGGTCGGCGTGAACGTTCTGGCGGACGCCGTCAAGGCGACCCTCGGCCCGAAAGGCCGTAACGTCGTGCTGGAAAAGAGCTTCGGTGCTCCGACCATCACCAAGGACGGCGTTTCCGTCGCCAAGGAAATCGAGCTGAAGGACCGCTTCGAGAACATGGGCGCCCAGCTGGTTAAGGACGTTGCGTCCAAGGCCAACGACGAGGCCGGTGACGGCACCACCACCGCTACCGTTCTGGCCCAGGCCATCGTCAACGAAGGCCTGAAGGCCGTTGCCGCTGGCATGAACCCGATGGACCTGAAGCGCGGCATCGACAAGGCCACCATCGCCATCGTCGCCGAGCTGAAGAACCTGGCCAAGCCGTGCACCGACTCCAAGGCCATCGCCCAGGTCGGCACCATCTCCGCCAACTCCGACTCCTCCATCGGTGACATCATCGCCGAAGCCATGGAGCGCGTAGGCAAGGAAGGCGTGATCACCGTCGAAGAAGGTTCGGGTCTGGAGAACGAACTGTCCGTCGTCGAAGGCATGCAGTTCGACCGCGGCTACCTGTCGCCGTACTTCATCAACAAGCCGGACACCATGGTTGCCGAGCTGGATAGCCCGCTGCTGCTGCTGGTCGACAAGAAGATCAGCAACATCCGCGAACTGCTGCCGGTGCTGGAAGCCGTTGCCAAGTCCGGCCGTCCGCTGCTGATCGTTGCCGAGGACGTCGAAGGCGAAGCCCTGGCTACCCTGGTGGTCAACAATATGCGCGGCATCGTCAAGGTTGCTGCGGTCAAGGCCCCGGGCTTCGGCGATCGCCGCAAGGCCATGCTGCAGGACATCGCCATCCTGACCGGCGGTACCGTGATTTCCGAAGAAGTCGGCCTGAGCCTGGAAACCGCTACCCTGGAGCACCTGGGTAACGCCAAGCGCGTCGTACTGAACAAGGAAAACACCACCATCATCGACGGCGCTGGCGCCCAGGCTGATATCGAAGCCCGCGTTGCCCAGATCCGCAAGCAGGTCGAAGACACCACTTCCGACTACGACAAAGAGAAGCTGCAAGAGCGTCTGGCCAAGCTGGCCGGCGGTGTTGCCGTGATCAAGGTCGGTGCTGGCACCGAAGTCGAGATGAAAGAGAAGAAGGCCCGCGTTGAAGACGCCCTGCACGCGACCCGTGCAGCCGTCGAAGAAGGCGTGGTTCCTGGCGGTGGCGTTGCCCTGGTGCGCGCTCTGCAGGCCATCTCCGAGCTCAAGGGCGAGAACGAAGACCAGAACGTCGGCATCGCGCTGCTGCGTCGCGCCGTCGAGGCTCCGCTGCGTCAGATCGTTGCCAACGCCGGTGGCGAGCCGAGCGTGGTGGTCGACAAGGTCAAGCAGGGTTCGGGCAACTACGGCTTCAACGCCGCTTCCGACACCTACGGCGACATGATCGAGATGGGCATCCTCGATCCGGCCAAGGTGACCCGCTCCGCGCTGCAGGCTGCCTCTTCCATTGGCGGCCTGATGGTCACCACCGAAGCGATGGTTGCCGAAATCGTGGAAGACAAGCCGGCCCCGGCCATGCCGGACATGGGCGGCATGGGTGGCATGGGCGGCATGATGTAAGCCGACCGGCCCCTTCGCTGTAAAAGAAAAACCCCGCCTCGTGCGGGGTTTTTTATTGCGCGGGATTTTCAGATGAGAAAGTGGCATGCCACCGCCGCGCTGACCGTCTGTCGCAAAGCGCGATGGCTGTCCGAGGCTGTACTACGGTCAGTAGACTTCCCTCAGATCAAGGGCTTGCGCGATGAAGCTGGAAATTGCTCGAGGAGTGTTCCTCGCCAGCGCGCTGACCGTCGCCTCGTTGTGCGGTGCGGCCTGGAGCGAACCGACGGCGAACGTGATACGCAGCAGCGAGAGCCGCGACTTCTGCCCGTTGCCAGCGGCGGCAGCCCGGGCGCAACAGCTGGCGTTGCAGCCGGATGGCGACCTGCTGCTGTTGCTCTACGGACTCTCGCAGAGCCTGGGTGGGCGTTGAGTGCCCGCCTGAACGGCGCCATGGCGGCGCCGTGAGTAGGCTTGCGGTCAGCCGGCCAGGCGGCGGGTGACGTCGCTCAGCTGCAGTGAGAGGCTGTGCAGGTTCTGGCTGGCCGCCTGGGTGCGCTCGACGTGCTGCTGATTGGTGGTGGCGATCGAGGTGATCTCGGTGAGGTTGCGCGAGATGTCCTCGGCCACCGCGGTCTGCTCTTCGGCCGCCGTGGCGATCTGGCGGTTCATGTCGCGGATGGCTTCGACCGCTTCGGTGATGTTCTGCAGCATCCGTCCGGCTTCGGTGACCTGCTCCACGCCCTGTTCGCTGCGCTGCTGGCCGCTTTCGATGGCGCGTACGGCGTTCACCGCACCGGTCTGTACCGAGTCGATGATCTGGTGGATCTCGGCGGTCGATTCGGCGGTGCGCTGGGCGAGAGTACGCACCTCGTCGGCGACCACGGCGAAACCGCGTCCGGCTTCACCCGCGCGGGCGGCTTCGATTGCCGCGTTGAGCGCCAGCAGGTTGGTCTGATCGGCGATGCCGCGAATCACGTCCAGTACCTTGCCGATGCGCTCGCTGTCGCCTTCCAGGCGGCGGACCACTTCGGCGGTGCTGGTGATTTCGCTGCGAATGGCGGTGATGCTGTGGATCGTCGACTGCATGACCGCCTCGCCCTGCTGGGCAGCGTGATCGGCGGCATCGGCGGCGTGCGCCGCATCGCCGGCGTGGCGGGCGACTTCCTGGGAAGTGGCGGACATCTCGTGCATCGCGGTGGCGACCTGATCGGTACGCGAGAACTGCTCGCTCGCGCCCTGCGCCATCAGCGTGGAGATCGCATTCAGCTCGCCGCTGGCGCTATCCAGATTGGCGGCGCTCTGCTGCAGGTTGTTGAAGGTGTCGGCGAGGAAGTCGCGCAGCGTGTTGGCGGCCACCGCCAGCCGGCCGAGTTCGTCGGCTCGTGAGGCGTCCACGCGATTGGCGAACTGGCCCTGGCTGAGGCGGGCGATGTGTTCGATCAGCGAGCGGGTCGGTTCGATGATGTTGCGATTGACCAGCCACAGGCTGAGCAGCCCTACCAGCGCACTGGCAAGCAGCATCACCAGCACGCCGGTGAGCGCGGCGGAGCCGGCGCCCTCGCGGATTTCAGTGGATTGCCGGGCGGCGGTCTGGCGCAACTGGCCGACCAGCTCGCTCATCTGCGCACTGGCGGCGCGGTCGATGCCGGCCACCGCAGCGTCGCCTGCGGTCGGGTCGGCATCGGCAGCGACGAAGGCGTCAAAGCCCTTGCGATAAGCCTCGCCGAGCAGACGGTGCTCGTTCTGCAGACGCGCGATCTGGCCCGACAGCGGCGAGCTCTGCGCGCTAACACGTTGCAGCTGACCGAGCAGCTCTTGCACCTTGCGCTCCTGCGCCTGGAACTGCGCCCAGTATTTGTTGCGCTGCTCGGGATTCTTGCCGCGCAACAGGACGTTCTTCCATTCCTGCACCTGAATCTTGAATTCCAGGTTCGCCTCGTCGACCAGCTGCGATTCGCTCAGCGGTCCGTCGAGCAGATCGCCGAAATGTTCGACGTGGTGGGACAGTTGCTGAATGCAGAGCAGGGCGATCACCAGCAGCAACAGCAGGCTGCCGCCGATCAGGGCGAGAATTTGCGCGCGCAACGATTTCTTGAGCATGGAAGAGGCGTCTCGGTGGAGGGAAAAACGAGCGCCCCTTATATCGGCTGCATGCCTTGAAACTTGAGCTTCAGATCGCCCGCAAATGATTGTCCCAGAGCCCTGCGGGCAGTTGCAGCGGTTCGCTGCGGATGCGTTCGCCGCGGCAATCGAGCAACCGGCAGCGACTCTGGCCGGAACTGACGACGAAGCCCCGCTCGACCGCCGCGATCCCGGCGCAGTCGGCCAGCGCGATCTCCTCGCGCAGCTGCGCGCTGTCCAGATCCCAGACGAACACCTTGTTGCCGCGCGGCGCGGTTACCGCCAGCAGGCGCAGCTCGTCGTGAATCGCCAGGCTGGCGGTGTACTGGTTCATGCTCTGGCGCTGCGCCTCGTCCAGCGGGAAGTGCTGGAAGGGCTGGCCCGGCCGCTTGATCGCCAGCAGCGGCACGCGGTCTTGCGGGTCGCCTTCGTACTGCTGGCCGGAGACGATGGTGCCATCGGCCGCAACGGCGAGGTGGCGCACGCTGTTCATCTGCTCGGGCAGCTGCTCCTTGCTGATCAGCGTGCCATCGCGCCGCAGCAGGACCAGGCTCGGCTGCATGGCATCGAGGTTCATCTTCTCGCGGCTGTCGGCTTCGGTGCGGATGCCGCCGTTGGCGATCACCAGGGTTTCGCCGTCCGGCATCCACAGCAGCTGGTGCGGGCCGATGCCGTGCGTCGAATGTTCGCCAACCCGCTGCAGGCGCTGCTGATCGACTCGATAGACGCCGAGCACGCCGCGCCCCGGATCGCGCGTGTCGTTCTCGGTGGTGTAGAACCATTCGCCGCTGGCGTGGAACACGCCGTGGCCATAGAAGTGGCGTTCCGGCGGCGAGGCCAGCACTTGCAGCAGGCTGCCGTCGCGGCTGTCGAGCAGATAGCTCTCGCGGCTCGGTCGGCGGCCGACGAACACCACCAGCGGCAGGTGCGGATGCGCGTAGACGTCATGGCAACGCTCGGCGACCGGCGTGGCGAATACGCGGGTGCCATCGAGGCGATAGCCGACCGCATAGTGCCGGCCATCGGCATCGTCGCGGGCGGAGTAGAGGCGCGGGCCGTCGTCATGCCGGGCGATGGCCCAACCGCCGAGCGCGCCGGCGGCGAGCAGGGCGCTGCCGAGGCCGATGAAGGTGCGGCGCTGCATGCTCAGTCTCCGTCGTGGGCGTTGAAGCCGATCTGAATGCCCAGCGCGCGGGCCAGTTCGCTCTGATGCAGGCGATGCACCTGGTCGAGCTGCTGGTACAGCGCGTTCAGCTGCTCACGCCCTGTGCTGTCGGCGAGCAGGGTGGCGAACGGCTGATCGAGGGCGGCCAGTTGCCGGTTCAGCTCGGCGTAACCCTGGTCGATGCGCTGCGCCAGCCCGGCGTGCTCGTCGCCGAGCAGCGAACGCAGGCCGTCCGCCTTGGCGCCGCTCCACAGCTGCTCAGCGCTGGCGAGCGTGGCCGCGAAGCTGGCCAGCGTCGCACCGCTGCGCCAGGCCTCGGCCTGATAGGGCTGCGGCTGTCCCTTGGTCTGCCGGCCGAGCGGCGCACCGAGTTTCTTCTTCAGCCCGTCGAGTCCGTTGATCTGCGCGCGCAGCAGCTCGGCGATGGCCTCGCGCGATTCGGCATAGCGCTCGCTGGGAAATGTCTTGAGCTGTGCAGCCATGCCGTCCGCGTCCTGCCACTGCTGCAGCACGTCGGCGGAGAGTTGCTGCTGATGCGCGCCGATGGCAGTCAGCAGCGGGCAGTAGCGCGACTTGCCAGCGTCGTCGAGGACGATGCCGGTGTCGAACAGCAGGTATTCATAGGCACTGAGCCCCTGCACGACCACGCTGGCATTCTCCAGATCGGCCTGGGTCAGTTGCGGTTTGCTGTCGAGCAACGCGCCGACCTGCCGGGCCACGAGGTTCTTCTTGTCCGGCCAGAACTGCACCTGCCAGGCGCGGTTGCCTTCGGCCAGCGGCCCGACCATCAAAGGCTGCAGGCCGGCCCAGCTGCGTTGCGCCTCGATGAAGGCAGCGCGCGCCTCGTCCAGCGTCTGCTCGCCGGCGCAGAACGCCGTTGCGCTGGCTGCCAGGCGTCGATCGCTCTCCGCCCACTGGGTGTAGGCCGGCAGCAGCACGTTGTCGGTCAGTGCCTGGCTGGTTGCGCCGAACGGCTCGGCTGGCGCGCAGGCGCCGAGCAGCAGGCCGGTGAGCAGGGCGGCAGTCGTGCGCAGGGTGCGATGGGAGTTCATGGCGTCCTCGTGGGCAATCGGTTGCGGCTTCGGCGAGCCGGGGTACGCGGGGCGCGAAGGCATGCGGGCCGCGTTGTCAGAGTGATTCGAGAAAGCGCAGCAGCGCGGCGCGTTCCCGGGCATCGAAGGTCAGTACCGTCTGGCGTGCCGTCTCGGCTTCGCCGCCATGCCAGAGCACGGCTTCGAGCAGCGTGCGGGCACGGCCGTCGTGCAACAGGCGCGTCACGCCGCCGACGGTGCTGGTCAGCCCGATACCCCACAGCGGTGGCGTGCGCCATTCGCGGCCGCTGGCCTCGAACTCGGGGCGATTGTCGGCCAGGCCGTCGCCCATGTCGTGCAGCAGCAGGTCGCTGTAGGGACGGATCAGCTGATTGGCCAGCTCCGGCTCGGCCGCGTCGGCGCCGGTGGTGAACTGCGGGGTGTGGCATTTCTGGCAGCCGGCACGGTGGAACAGCGTCTTGCCGGCCAGCACCTCGGGGTCGTCGACCGTGCGGCGCGCCGGCACGCCGAGGTTGCGCGTGTAGAACAGCACCTGGGCGAGGATCGGGTCGCTTACTTCCGGCTCGCCGCCATGCGGCAGGGCGCGACATTCGCGCTGCTGCTCGGTGCAGCTGCTGCCGCTGAACAGGCGACTGCTCAGGCCCATGTCGTTGAAGAAGGCGTCGGCGTTCTGCTGGTTGAGGTTCGGCTGGCCGGCCTTCCAGCCGAAACGGCCGATCACGGTCTGCGGGCTGGCTTGGTCGAAGACGCGGTTGGCGCGCCCGGAGATGCCGTCGCCATCGCGGTCGTCCGGGTCGGCGTTGGCCAGCAGCGCGTCCTGCGGGATCGCCTCGAGCAGGCCGAGACCGATCATCGGAGGTGCGATCCGTACGGAAAACTGCGTTTGCGGGTGTAACGCGCCGTAACCCAGTTCGCTCAGGCGCAGTTCGGGCTTGCGCAGTTCCACCTCCTCGCCGTCGGCGAAGCGTACGCGCTGGGTGCTGTAATTCAGGCGAACCCGGCCTTCCGGCGCCACCCCGGGGATGGCCATGTCCTGCAGCTGGCCGCCGTAGACCGGCTCCGGGGCGATGCCCCGCTCGCGCAACACCTGCGCATGCTCGGCGCCAGCGGGAATCGACAGGCGCACCAGCAGCGATACCGCGTTGTCGCTGTCGCTTTCCGGCGGATGGCCGCGGCCATCCTTGATGTGGCAGTTCTGGCAGGCGTTGGTGTTGAACAGCGGGCCGAGGCCGTCGCGTGCAGTGGTCGAGGCGGGTGCGATGACCCAGGGATTACGGAAGAAGCTGTTGCCGACGCTGAAGTCCAGCCGACGCAGCGGCGACAGGTTCGCCGACGGCTGGGAGAAAGCGTTCTGGTCGAATTTCATCACGGTCGCACTGCCAGCCGACAGCGCTTCGCCGGGTTCGGCATGCTCGAAGCGTGGCGCTTCGTCGCAGCCAGGCAGGCCGAGCACCAGCAGTGCGAGGGCGGAAATACGAAGCGAGAGGCGCATCAGGCTACCGGCGTGCAGAAAAAAGCGGGGCGCCAGCTTACCAGTCCGACCGGCTTCGAATAAGAGGTATTTTCATTTGGGTGGGAGGCGATTGCGTGATGTGCGCCGAGGCGGGAGGTGCGGGCACGGCCTGATGCCGTGCCCGCGCTACACCGATCAGAACTGGTGATCGGCGGTATCCGGGTTGAGATCGCTGATCCCAAGTGTGGCGGCAGCCTGCTCGATGGCGGCGGTCTGCTTGACCAGGGCGGCGATGGCCGCACGGACTTTTTCCTGGCCGGCGTTGTTGTCCGCGGCGATCAGCTGGTCGAAGGCTTCGCCGTCCGCGGCACTCTGCACCAGTACCTGCAGCTTGGCTTCGGTGGTTTCCAGATCGGTCTTCAAGGTGCTGTCGACCTGCGGATCGACCGCCTGCACCAGCGAAGCCAGGCTCGCGCCCTTGAGGGTGCTGCCATCCACGCGCTGGTACTCGCCCAGGTAGATGTTGCGGATGCCCTTGGCGTTGTAGAAGTGCGAGTTGTGGGTGTTGTCGCTGAAGCAGTCGTGCTCGTCTTCGGTGGAGTTGGCCTCCAGCGCCACCTTCATGCGTTCGCCGGCCAGCTCGCCGAGCGAGAGGCTGCCCATGCCGAACAGCATCTTGCGTACGCCATTCTGGGCCGGCTCGGCTTCCAGGGTCGCGCGGTAGTTATCGGCGACGCCGGCCTGCCACTGCCCGACCATCTCGGCCAGATCGCTGACCAGCAGGTCGGTGACGGCCTTCAGGTAGGTGCGGCGGCGGTCGCAGTTGCCGCCGGTGCAGCCTTCGCCGTCGATGAAGTCACTGGCCGGGCGCTGGCCGGCACCGGGGTTGCTGCCGTTGAGGTCCTGGCCCCAGAGCAGGAATTCGATGGCGTGGTAGCCGGTGGCGACGTTGGCTTCGGAACCGGCCAGTTCGTTCAGGCTGGCCAGTTTCTCGCCGGTGATTTCGCTGACGTCGAGCTTGTCTTCGCCGACCTGCACTTCGCGGTTGGCGATGATGTTGGCGGTCGCGCCCGGGTTGCCGAGGGCATGCTGATAATCGCCCTTGACGTAGTCGATCAGGCCCTCGTCCAGCGGCCAGGCGTTGAGCTGGCCTTCCCAGTCATCGACCACGCTGTTGCCGAAGCGGAACACTTCGGTCTGCATGTAGGGCACGCGTGCCGCCAGCCAGGCGTCCCTGGCTGCCTGCAGGGTGGCATCGCTGGGGTTGGCGAGCAGCGCGTCCACGGCCTGCTGCAGTTTGACGCCGGTGGCATGGGCGTCGCTGAACACTGCCAGGGCGAGGTCGGCGTAGTGGCTGACCACCGCTTTGGCGGCCTGTTCGTCCAGTTTCGGTGCGCTCGCGGCGGGCTGGGCCTGGCTGGTAGCCGGCGCAGCGGCGGGCTGCTCGGTGGTTTTCTGGTCCTCGCCGCAGCCGGCAAGAGAGACGGCAACGGCCATCAAGGTCGCGGTGGCCCAGGTGGGGGTGCGTAGCATGAGCGGGTTCCTTTTTGCGTTCGAACGATGATCGATCCGGCTGGCGACGCCTGCACCGCCGTGACGGCCTTTAATAATGCGAAAGATTTGCATTTTGTGCAAAGGCAATGCGTGCGCCGGCTCTCTCTTCGAAATGGCGCTGGCCGATAGAATGCTGGCACTTTTGAATCGCCGGACTTTCATGGAGAAGCCCAGATGAACCTGACGCTCGTAGTTGTGGCAGTGCTGACGTTCCTCGTCGTCGCCTATGCGGTGACCCTCTACAACGGGCTGGTGCGCCTCAAGCATGGGGTCGGCAAGGCCTGGGCAAACATCGACGTACTGCTGCGCCAGCGCCACGAGGAGCTGCCCAAGCTGGTTGAGGCCTGCAAGCAGTACATGCAACACGAGCGCAGCACGCTCGAGCGGGTGATCCGCGCGCGCGGCGCGGTGGCCGACGCGCGCGCACAGGGTGACATCGCCGCGCTCGGGGCGGCAGAAACGGGCCTGCGCGCCGGCCTCGGCCAGCTGTTCGCGCTCGCCGAGAACTACCCGCAGCTCAAGGCCGATGAGAGCTTTCGTCACCTGCAGCAGCGCATCAGCGGGCTGGAAAGCGGTATCGCCGATCGGCGCGAGCTGTACAACGAGGCCGTCAACCTGAACAACGTGCGCATCGAGCAGTTTCCGGACGTGCTGCTGGCACGTGCGTTCGCCTTCGGCCCGGCTGCGCTGCTGCAATTCGACGAGGCACAGAAGGCCGATGTCGATCTGCGTGCCTTGTTCGGCTGATTCGCGTGGATTTCGCTACGTTGCTCGCTTTCGTCGCAGCCGCCGGGCTGTGCGTGGCGGGCGGCTGGGTATGGGTGAGTCGCTGGTCGCGGATTCGCCATCTGCAGGACACGCCGACCTCGCGCATTCGTTCGGCTGCGCAGGGGTATGTGGAACTGGTCGGCGTTCTGCGTGAGAGCGGCGCGACTCCGCTGACGGCACCGTTGAGCGGCCAGCCGTGTCTGTGGTGGCGCTATCGCATCGAGGAATACGGCGGGACCGGCGAGCGTCGCAGTTGGCGGGTGATCGAGCGCGGCACCAGCGAGGCCTGGCTGCGCCTGGCGGATGCCAGCGGCGAGTGCCTGATCGATCCGCGCGGCGCTGAAGTGCTGCCGGCCTGGCGCCGTGTCTGGACCGGCGATCAGCGCCATCCGCGCGGGCTGCCGGCGCACGGCTGGCTGGATTGGCTGAATGGCGGTCGGCAGTACCGCTACGTCGAGGAGCGCCTGCACGCGGGCGAGCCGCTCTATGCTATCGGTGAGTTTCGTACCGTCGGTGGCGGCCGTCAGGGGCTCGACCAGGAGCGGGCGCAGGCGGAGGTGATCCGCCAGTGGAAAGGCGATTTTGCCGGCCTGTTGCAGCGTTTCGACCGCAATGGCGATGGCCAGCTCGACGAGCAGGAGTGGCGCCACGTCAGGCTGGCGGCCGGACTGGAGGCCGAAGACCGCCACCGCACCGCGAGCAGCGCACCGGCCACCGCTCACCTGACGCGTCCGCAGCAGGCGCAGCCGTTCGTGCTCTCCAGTCACGGCGAGGAGGTGCTCGCCCGGCGCTTCTACTGGCAGGCCGCGGCCGGCGCACTGGCCTGCCTGGGCGGGGCGCTGTGGCTGGCCGCCCAGCTGGGCGTCAGCCACTGGTAGCGTTGTTCAAGCCCTGAGCTTCTCGCAAATCCAGATGGTGTGCCGGGTGCCGCGGTTGCCGTGGGCGAATACCTGGACTTCCTCGGCCTTGAAGCCGGCCCTGGCCAGGCGTTGCGAAAAACCGCGATCGGCGCTGGCCGACCAGACGGCGAGGATGCCGCCGGGGCGCAGGGCGCGGGCACAATTGGCGAGCCCGTCGGTCGAGTAGAGCCAGCTGTTGCTCTTCTGCGTGAGCCCCTCGGGGCCGTTGTCGACATCCAGCATGATGGCGTCGAAGCCTTGCGGTTGGCGTTTCAGCACGCCGGCGACGTCCTCGTTGAGCACGCGCGTACGCGGGTCGCGCAGTGGGTTGCCGGCTTTCTCGCCGAGCGGGCCGCGGTTCCATTCGATGACGCCCGGAACCAATTCGGCGACGTTCACCTCGGCATCGCTGCCCAGGTGGCGGAGTGCCGACGCCAGGGTGAAGCCCATGCCCAGACCACCGATCAGCACGCGCGGCTGCTGGCGGGCCTGCAGCCGGCGGCAGGGGATTTCTGCCAGTGAATCTTCCGAGCCGTGGGTGCGGCTGTTCATCAACTGGTTGCCGCTGCCACCCTGGATCTTGATGACGAAGTCCTCGCCATATTCGAACAGGCACAGCGCGCCGCCGTTATCGGGGATCTCGGCAGTATCGAGCAGTACGAAGCGTTTCATCGGTGTCTCGGCAAAGACCAGGTGGCTGGCCGGTAGATGGGCGGTGCAACGCCGGGTCACAGCGGTGCTGAGTTGACTGCCTGGCCGACGTGGCGGGATTGTTCCAGCAGTGCGGTCATTTCCCGCGCCTGCAGTGGCTTGCTGTAGTAATAACCCTGGCCTTCCTCGCAACCCTCGACGATCAGATAGGCTTCCTGCTCCGGCGTCTCCACGCCTTCGGCGATGACTGTCATGCCCAGGCTGCGACCCAGCTGAATGACCGCGCGAACGATGGTGGCGCCCTCGTCCTGGCCGATGTCCTGAACGAAGCTCTTGTCGATCTTGATCTTGTCCAGCGGCAGGCTCCTGAGGTAGCTGAGCGAGGAATAGCCGGTGCCGAAGTCGTCGATGGCGATCAGCGCACCGGATCGCCGCAGGCTCAGCAGGTTGTGCCGGGCCGCCTGGATATCCTCCATCAGCCCAGTTTCGGTGACTTCCAGCTCCAGGGTTTCGGCCGGTAGCTGATGCCTCTGCAGCAGGTCGCTGATCATCTGCGGCAGGCCGCTGTGGTGCAGCTGGACGGTCGACAGGTTGACGGCCATGCGCAAGCCGGTGAAGCCGAGCCCGCGCCATTCCTGCAGCTGGCGGCAGGCCTGGTCGAGCACCCAGGCGCCGATCGGAATGATGCTGCCGTTCTGCTCGGCCACCGGGATGAACAGGTCGGGCGGCACCAGCTTGCCCTGGTGTTTCCAGCGCAGCAGCGCTTCGACACCGGTGATGCAGTTCTGCTGGTAATCCACCTGCGGCTGGTAGACGAGGAAGAACTCGCCATGCGCCAGTGCCTCGCCGAGGTCCTTCTCCAGCTCGCGCCGCGCGCGCATTTCGCTGTCGATGCTGGCGACATAGAACTGGTAGCGGTTGCGCGAGCGGTTCTTGGCCAGCGTCATGGTCTGCTCGGCCTTCTGCAGCAGCTTCTCGGTGTCGCCGCCGTCTTCCGGGTACAGCGTGACGCCGATGGTGCCGTGCAGACGGATGCGCTGGCCGTCCACTTCCAGCGGCGTTTCCAGGTCATCCAGCAGGGTCTGCGCCAGTTCGGCGGCCTCGTAGGGCTGCTCGATTCCCGAGAGGACCAGAACGAACTGATCGCCGCCCAGGCGTGCCAAGGCGTCCAGCCGACCGCCCAGCGAGCGCAGGCGGTCGGCCAGCGCCAGCAGCAGGTGGTCCCCGGTGCGATAGCTGAACTGCTCGTTGATGCCCTTGAAGTCGTCCAGCCCGAGGCAGAGCACCGCGACGCGTCGTTGCAGGCGGCGTGCTTCCTCGAGGATGTGATCGAGCTGGCGCTGCAGCTGCTGGCGGTTGGGCAGGCCGGTGAGGGGATCGTACTGCGTCATGTGTTGCAGGCTGCTCTCGGCCTGCTGGCGCAGCTGCATGTTGTGTTCGATGGCGGCGAGCAGACTGTTGGCGGTCTCAACCCAGAGGCCCAGTTCGTTGCGTTCGTGGCCCTTGATCAGCGGCAGTTTGTGCGCTCCGGGGCGGTCGGGATTGATGCGCGCCAGGTGCTCGATCAGCTTGGTCAGCGGGCGCGTCAGCAGCCATTCGTAGATGAGGAACAGCACCAGGCCGAGGGTCAGCGCGCGCAGGACGCCGATGATGGCGATCACCACCGAGTCGCTGATGAACTCCTGGCCATAGCGGGCGGTGTCGAGGGTGATGCGCAGGTCGCCATAGTGCTCGTTGTACGGTTCGCGGCCGATCAGCGGAATGGAGAACTGCTGATCGCGGCCGAGGATCGGGTCGGTCAGCCAGCGCGATGACAGCGTCAGCAGGGGGCGCGACTTGTGCGCCAGCACTTCCTCGCCGGCATGGCCGATCGAGGCTTCGCGGATGGACTCGTGCTGGAACAGGCCTTCCATCACCTGGCTGCCCATTTCCCGGTCGAGGCTGTAGATCGCCTGCGTCGAGGGGTCGCGCGTCATGCGCAGGATACGTTGCGCATCGTCGGCGATGAGATGGCGGGTCTTGTAGGCCCCGAAGATGATCTGCGCACAGCTGAGAACCAGCCCCACGGCCAGTGCGGACAGCAGAACCACTCGCAGGAGTCTTCGTGACAGGCTATTGCGCAATTCCAGCTTCAAGAGAAGGTCCCTTTTCCGTGCCGGTGCTTGGTTGCGCAAGTATTGATAGTCATGGCGGTGTCGTCAAAAAACCTTGTGATCGAACTATGACGCTAAGGTCAGGCATGCCTCGCAGCGCACACGGCACGCCCGGGCGATCCTTGCGCTGCCTGTGTCACATCGGCCGGTTTCTGCCGGGCTTGAACGAAAAATGCCCGCAACTGACGAAGCGGGCATTTTTCTGGTGACTGGCCTGGCTGTCCGGCTCGCAGGCGTGCACGGACAGCCGGAACGGCTGGATCAGCCGGCGAAGTTTTTCGCGACGAAATCCCAGTTGACCAGGTTCCAGAACGCTTCGACGAACTTCGGACGGGCGTTGCGGTAGTCGATGTAGTAGGCGTGTTCCCACACGTCGCAGGTCAGCAGCGGCTTGTCGCCTGCGGTCATCGGGTTGCCGGCGCCGATGGTGCTGGCCAGGCCCAGGCTGCCGTCGGACTTCTTCACCAGCCAGGCCCAGCCGGAGCCGAAGGTGCCGATGGCGGTCTTGGTGAACTCTTCCTTGAACTTGTCGAAGGAGCCGAAGGAGGCATTGATGGCGTCAGCCAGTGCGCCGCTCGGCTGGCCGCCGGCGTTGGGCGCCAGGCAGTTCCAGAAGAAGGTGTGGTTCCAGACTTGAGCCGCGTTGTTGAAGATGCCGCCCGAGGAGGACTTGATGATGCTTTCCAGGTCCTTGCCTTCGAACTCGGTGCCCGGAACCAGGTTGTTCAGGTTGGTCACGTAGGCAGCGTGGTGCTTGTCGTGGTGGTAGTCCAGGGTTTCGGCGGACATGTGCGGCTCGAGAGCATTCTTAGCGTACGGCAGCGGCGGCAATTCGAAAGCCATGATGTATCTCCTACTCAGGTGTCGAGGACATGATGCGGCGGGCGTGAGGCAGCCGCTGTAGGGACAGAGGCGAATGCTGTTCGCACCCTGTTCGTCTCGGCTGTTCTCCCTTCGCGCACCGCGATCTTTGCGCGAACTCTGGCCGTTCACGGTCGGCCGGACAGGCGGGCTGAAGCTCAACCCGCGAACGCCGGATCATAGCACCCACCCTGCGGCAAAACCACGCGGCAACTGTGTGGGCAAACCTGCTCCGGGCCCTTGCGGCGCCGCTTTCGATGCGCGCCCGCGCGGGAGTCGCCATGCGTGGACCCCGCTGCGGCGGGGTCGTTCCTTCCGTTGAGCGCGACTAGCCGTTCAGTCGGGTACGGCCAGTTGCAGCGCCACGGCGAACATCATCGCGGCGACGCCGACGTCGATCAGCCGCCAGGTCAGCGGGCGTGCCAGCCACGGCGCGAGCCAGGCGCCGCCGAGGGCGAGGGCGAGGAACCACAGCATCGATGCGCTCGCCGCGCCCAGCGTGTAGGCGCCGGGTGCCGGCTGCTGCGCACCGAGCGAGCCGATCAGCAGCACCGTGTCGAGATAGACATGCGGATTGAGCAGGGTCACCGCCAGCGCGGCGAGCAGTACCGCGCGCCGCGAGCGGCGTTCGCCGTTGCCCTGTTGCTGCAGTGCCTGCGGCCGCACGGCACGGCGCAGCGCCGCGACGCCGTACCACAGCAGGAAGGCCACGCCGCCCCAGCGGGTGATCGCCAGCAACGTTGGGTTCTGCGCCAGGATCGCCGCCAGGCCGAACACACCGAGGCTGATCAGGATCGCATCGCAGAGCACGCAGAGCGCGGCGACCGGCAGGTGATGCTCACGGCGCAGGCTCTGTGCGAGAACGAAGGCGTTCTGCGCGCCGATGGCGACGATCAGCCCGGCGGTGACCGCCAGCCCGTTCAGGTAACTGCTCCAGAGGATTCCCATGTTCGCCGCCTTGTCGAAGTCCAGGCTGGCAGTCTGGGGCGGGGAGGAATATAAGAGAAACGAATCTTCGTTAACCCTCATTAGGAAAACAGATGTTCGATTACAAGCTGCTGGCCGCACTGGCCGCGGTGGTCGAGCAGGCCGGCTTCGAGCGCGCTGCCGCAGTGCTCGGCCTCTCGCAATCGGCGGTGTCGCAGCGCATCAAGCTGCTCGAAGCGCGGGTCGGCCAGCCGGTACTGCTGCGCGGCGTGCCGCCACGGCCGACCGAACTGGGCCAGCGGTTGCTCAACCATGTGCAGCAGGTGCGCCTGCTGGAGCGTGACCTGCAGGGCCAGGTGCCGACGCTGGACGAGAATCGTCTGCCCGAGCGACTGCGTATCGCGCTGAATGCCGACAGTCTGGCGACCTGGTGGGCCGAGGCCGTCGCGCCGTTTTGCACCGAGCATGCGGTGCTGCTCGATCATGTCGTGGAAGACCAGGCGGTCGGCCTCAAGCGCATGCGCGCCGGCGAGGTGGCCGGCTGTGTCTGCGCGGCCGAGCGCCCGCTGGCCGGTGCGCGCAGCCAGTATCTGGGCGCGATGCGTTACCGCGCGCTGGCCAGCCCGGCATTCCAGCGGCGCTACCTCGGCAGCCAGCCGAGCGCCGAGACGCTGGCGCGCGCGCCGGCCATCGTGTTCGGCCCCGATGATCGCCTGCAGCATCGCTACATGGCTTCCATCGGCGGTTCGGACGGCTTCATCCACCATCTGTGTCCGTCGTCCGAAGGCTTCGTGCGGATGCTGCAGAGCGGGCTTGGCTGGGGGTTGGTGCCGCAGTTGCAGGTGCGCGGCGAACTTGCGCGTGGCGAACTGGTCGATGTGCTGTCCGGCCCGCCCATCGATGTGCCGCTGTACTGGCATCACTGGCGCAACGGCGGCGCGCTGCTGGATGAACTGACCCGTCACCTGTTGCGTTCTGCCGGACGCTGGTTGGTGACCGAGTGAGATCGCGCGCCTGGCAGGCTGTCGCAGAACCACCCGCAACCATCGGCTGGTTCATGCCGTTTGCGGCCGGGCGGTAGCGCGGCCGGCAGGCGAATGAAGCGAGCGGGGCTCGCCTACGGCGCGTGATCTGCGTTGTTTGCCTGGCCGGAGTGTGGGTCCGACATCCGTGTCGGCAGGCGTCGATCCGCTGGCAGGAAGGTATGAGCAAGCGGCGTACCAGCTTGCCGTTTCATCCTCATTTTTCCGCGCGACCGCACCGGCAGGCGCGTGCCATGCGGGTCGGGCTGCTGGCGAGCGCCACGCTTGGCGCACCCGTCGGGGCTGGGCCGTGCAGCCGTGCGCAGCGCCGGTGCGCGCTGCCTCGTGACGGTGCAGTGCCTCCGCGCCGCCGTGCCTGCTGTGGCATGGCCGAATCGTTATACTGCGCGCTGTTTTTTTGCTTCGCGCCATCCTGGAAGGTATCCCATGCGCAACGATGCTCACGACGAACTGGACCATATCCCCAGCCTCTCTGCGGCCCGGGATCGCGAAGAGCCTTATCCGGCGCCGGATCTGGAGCCGCTCCACAAGCCTGCCGTCGAGCGTGGCGAAACCGGGCGCGCGCGGCAGAAGCGTCGCGCGGGCAGTACCGCGCCGCTGTGGGTGCTGGTGGTGGTGCTAGCGGTCTGCCTCGGCGCGTTCGTCTGGTGGAGCTTCCAGCGCATGGCGGCGCTGGAGATGCAGCTGGTGGCCACTCAGGACAGCTTCGCGCGGATCAGCGAAGACGCCGCGGGCCGCCTGCGCGACATTTCCGGCAAGGTCGTGGCGACCGAGTCCAACGTCACCACGGAAAGCGAGGCGGTGAAGCTGCGCATCAAGCAGCTCGAACAACAAGTGATCGAGCTGACCCGCAAGCAGCAGGCTTTCGCCACCGAGCAGCAGAGTCTGGCCGGCAAGCAGGGCAATCAGGATCAGCGTCTGCAGGAGCAGGGCAAGCGTCTCGACGGGCTGGATGGCGAGCTGCGCACCCAGCAACAGACGGGCGCGACGCTGGCCGCGGACCTCAAGACGCTGGGCAGCGAACAGGCCGCGCTGAAAACCGCGCTGGGCACGCAGGACCAGCTGCGTAGTCGCGTCGATGCGCTGGGCAAGGATGTTGCCGCTCTGCAGCAGCGCGGCAACCCGAGCCAGGCAATCAGCCGCCTCGAACAGGACCTGCTGGTGTTGCGCAGCGAGCTGGAGAACCGTCCGGCGGCCAGCTCCAACACGGCCGAATTCGATGCCTTCCGTGCTCAGGTCACCCGCAACATCACCACACTGCAGAGCCAGATCGCCAACCTGCAGGGCCAGCTCGACGCGCGCTGACGGCGAGCAGGGGCAACCGCAAGGGTTGCCCCGAACGGCTTATAGATCCCAGCTGAGCGACAGGTTCAGACCGTGATCGCGGTTGTCGTTGCCGCGATAGTGGTAGTTGGCCCGCAGCGCCAGATCAGTGGCCAGCTGATGCGTCAGGCCGACACTGAAGCGCGTCTGGTCGCCGCTCGGCACCGCGCCGGGTAGCTCGAAGCTGTTGCCGGGCACGCTGTTGAGCGACATGCGCAGGTCTTCCGGATCCTCGTCTTCACGCTCCACTTCACGAGCCACTTCGCCGTACACGCGGGTGCGCTCGCTCAGGGCCAGATCGCCGAACAGACCGAGCGACAGGCGCAGCGAGTCGCGCTCCTGATCGGCGAAGGTCATCGCGGTGGAGCGCTCGCCGTGCTCGCTATAGCCGTCCACCTCCACGCGCTGGTAGTTCGCACCGATGAAGGGGCCGAACTGCATCGCATCCTGCGGCTGCATCAGGTTGAAGCCGACCTTGCTGCCGAGTGCCCAGACCTGCCCGTCGGTGGAACCCTTTTCGACGCGCTCGCTGATGCCCAGCGCGAAGCGCCGTTGCAGATCGTGGTAATCCAGATGGCCGCCGCTGAGGGTGAAATCGGCGAACAGGCGATCCTGCTCGTAACGGGCAAAGGCGGTCGCCAGGTAGCTGCGCATGTCGTAGTCGGATTCGCCAGCGCCGAGGCTGATGTCGTTCTCTCCGATCGCCAGGCTGATGCCGACCAGCCATTGCTCGCTCAGGCGGTGGGACAGGCTCAGCGACAGCGACTGGCTGTCGCCGTCGCCACTGCCGTAGCCGTCGAAGTCCGGGCTGCGATAACCAGCGCCGGCCTGGATGCGCCATTCGCCGACGGGCTGCCAACGGCCGCGCTGGGCCATCAAATCCTGATCGAGCTGTTGCAGCTGCGCGCGCAGTGCCGCCTGGCCCATCTCCGGCAGGCGCGAGATCTCCCAGGGCGCCGCGATGATCGAATACAGGTAGTCGGCGCTGATGCGATGCAGCGCGGTGGTCGGGTGCACGGCATCGTTGAACAGCAGGCGATCCGGGTCGGGGGTGCTGCCGGTGCGGCCATAGGTCGGGTCGGCCAGACAGCTGTCGCCGGAGAAGCACACGGCGTTCTGGTTGATGTCCGCGGCGAAGCCGAATTGCGCCAGGTCCGCGCGTACCTCTTCAAGCAATAGACGGCTGTTGAGCAGCACGTAGTTGGCGCCGGAGCCGCGCAGCTGTGCCTCGAGTTCGGCGTTGTACTGGTCGCTGAGCGCATTGAGCTGGACGCTGTCAGTGAAGGTGCCGAGCGGGGTGCTGCCGACGTCGGGCAGGTCGGAGACAATGATGTAACGCGCACCGGCTTCGGCCAGCGCGCTGACGCCGGCCACCAGATCGCTAGCCGCGGCTGCCATGGTGATCGGCCGGCTGCCGAGCTGGAAGATGTCGTTGGCGCCGCCGTTGAGGTAGTACAGCGCATTCGGGTCGGCCTGCGGGTTCTCGATCAGGTAGCCGGGACGCGAGCGGCTCAGGCCGCCGGTGGCTACCGTCGAGGTGCCGGTGATGGAGTCGAGGATCTGGTCAGTGCGGTAGCCGCCGACGGCGTAGTTGGTACCGTCCGGGTTGCCGGTCAACAATTGCGGCAGCAGTGGCGTGGAGGGCAGCGAAGTCAGCCCCAGGCGCTCGGCCAGCAGCTGGGTGGCGACCTGACCACCGTATTCGACGTTGTTGTCGCCATAGGTCGGGCCGGTGCGGTTGGTGAAGCGCAAGCCACCGGTCGGGTTGCTGCCCAGCAGCGGGCTGCCGACGTCGGGGAAGTTGCCGGCATCGCTGAGCGAGTCGCCGAAGTTGATGAACTGGCTGAACGGGCCGTCGGCGGCTGCGGCGCTGCCGGCAAGGATGGCCAGCAGCAGGGCGGCCAGCGGTCTTGTCGTCGAATGCATCGGGTGTCTCCCTTCTTGTTGTTGTTCTGCTGCGCGCTCGGGCGCCCGTTCAAGCTAGCCACGGCGGAGCGGCGGCGACAGCGCACAAAAGGGCGATTCGTCGGGGCCGGCTGTCGCCCGAAAGACGGACAGCGCGACAGGTGCACGAAAACCCCTCGGGTTCTTGCCCTGGCTCAATGAATCGATTCCTCGCTCCGCTAGGATCGCTCTGCTGGCCGGAAGCCATCATGCGCAACCCAAGGATTTCACAGGGTGCGGCAATGGCCGGGGCTGAACGCGTGTTCCCTGCCGTGGATAGAACAACAATGACTGCACTGATCGATCTGCTTCGCTCACGTCTGACCACGCTGCTGCCCAGCGAGCTGAAAAGCAGCGAGCTGCGCCATCTGTTGACACCGGTCGGTCATCCCATGCTGCTCTGCCAGCGCCGCGCGATGATGATCGTCGACCGCGTGCGACTGTTCGCCTTTCTCTTCGCCGTGCTCACGCCGCTGTGGAGCATCATCGACCTGCTGGTCTTCGACACGCCGCTGTGGGCGCGGTTGGCGGGCTTTCGCCTGCTGGCCTGTCTGGCGTTCACCTGGCTGCTGCTGTTCTACCGGCCGAGCGGCAACCTGTTCGACGCCTACCGGGCCATCGCGATCCTCTTCGCCATCCCGACGGTGTTCTACATCGCCTCGCACACGCTGCTGGGTTCCTACCAGCTGGCGCAGTTCTCGGCGGTGGTCGGTGCCGGCTATGCGTTCCTGCCGTTCGTGCTGATGGCGGGACTGACGATCTTCCCGCTGACGCTGGTGGAAAGCCTGGTGCTCGGCATGCTGTTGCTCATGGCGCAGGCGTTGGCCGGCTATCTGAGCTGGGCGACGTTGAACTGGCCGTCCTTCGCCGGTGCCTTCTGGCTGCTGATCCTGATCGCCGGCGTTGCCAGCCTGGCCGGCATGAGCCAGCTGGCCTTCATGATCGCGCTGGTGCGCCAGGCCATCCGCGATCCGCTGACCGGCATCTTCTCGCGCGGCAGCGGCGAGGAAATCCTGCGCCTGCAGTGGGACTCGGCGCAGCGCACCGGTAGCCCGCTGGCGCTGGCCTTCATCGATCTGGATCACTTCAAGGCGATCAACGACAACTACGGCCACGAGGCCGGCGATGCCGTGCTGCGCGATGCCGCGCGCAGCCTGGTGGCGACGCTGCGTGGCTCCGACAGCCTGGTGCGCTGGGGTGGTGAGGAGTTTCTGCTGATCATGCCGGACACCGACCTGCAGCAGGCGCACCGGGCGCTCGCCCGGCTCGCCGGTAAAGGTCTGGGCGTGCGCCCGGATGGCCAGCCGTTGACCGCCAGCATCGGTCTTTCCGAGCGCCTGGCGGATGTCGCCGAGGACTACCGCCAGCTGCTGGAGATCGCCGACCAGCGCATGTACCAGGCCAAGTCCGGCGGCCGCAACCGCCTGCACGGCCATGCCGAATACACGATGGGCCAGCCCGTGGCGGCGGTGCTGGAGAGCTAACTCCCGGCTTTCGCGGGCGCGATCTCGGCGACCGCGAAGACATGTCGCAGGTAGCTGACGAACGCCGGGTCACGGCACAGGGTCTTGCCCGGCGAGTCGGAAATCTTCGCCACCGGCTGGCCGTTGCATGCCGTCATCTTGATCACCATGTTGGTGGGCTCCACGCCGGCGATGTCGCAGGTCAGCCCGGTGCCGATGCCGAAGCTCGGCCGGCAGCGCCCGGCCAGCGCCCGCAGGATCGCCAGCGCCCGGGGAAAGTCCAGGCCGTCGGAAAACACCAGCTGGCGGCTGCGCGGGTCGATGCCCAGGCTTTGGTAATGGGCGATGGCTTTCTCCGCCCAAATCAGCGGGTCGCCCGAGTCATGGCGCAGGCCATCGAACAGCTTGGCGAAGTACAGATCGAAGTCGCGCAGGAAGGCGTCCATGGTGATGCAATCGGTCAGCGCGATCCCCAGTGCGCCACGATATTCACGCACCCAGCAGTCCAGTGCGGCGCGCTGACTGTCGATCAGCCGCGGGCCGAGCTGCTGGTGCGCCATGATCCACTCGTGCGCCATCGTGCCCATCGGCCGCAGATCGAGCGTGCGCGCCAGGTGCACGTTGCTGGTACCGACGAAGTCGCCGGGGAACGTTTGTGCGAGGCGCTCGACCACCGCGGTCTGCACCGCATAGGAAAAGCGCCGGCGGGTGCCGAAATCCGCCAGCTTGAACTCGGCCAGTTCCTCGGCCGTGGCTTGCTCGCGCAGCCAGGCACACTTGGCGTCCAGCCGTTCGAGCGCCTGCTCCGGCCCCACCTGCGGATAGCGGACGCGATTGCGCACCTCGCTGATGATCGCCAGCAGCGGCACCTCGAAGAGGATCACATGCAGCCACGGGCCGCGCAGGTGGATCACCAGCTCGCCCGCTTCGACCTCCAGGCGCACGTAACGCAGGTCGAAGCGAAACAGGCCGAGAAAGCGGATGAAGTCCGGCTGCATGTAGGGGATGCGTTCGAGGAAGGCCAGTTCCTCGGCGCTCATCGCCAGCTCGGCAAGCGCCTCGATCTGCTCGCGTACCGCGCCCAGGTACGGGCTGAGGTCTTCCTCCGAGCGGCAGCGGAACGCCCACTCCACCTCGGCGTTGGGGTAGTGATGCAGCACGGCCTGCATCATCGTCAGTTTGTAGAAGTCGGTGTCCAGCAGACTCTGGATGATGGCGGGATTGTTCACGGTTGCGTTCCTGGCTGCGGTGCCATGCACCTTGCCGCTCGGAACGGCATCTGGCAAGAACGATGCCGGTGGAAAACAAAAAGCGTTAATTAACCGGGCGATATACGGTGCGGCCGGCTGTCGGTTTTTTGTTCTGTCGAAAAGTTGTGAATTTTATGAGTAGCACTGTTGGCCGAATAATATTCGAGCGCCATCAATAAATATTGATAGTTTGGGGTGGTTAAATTGCCGGCAATAAAAAAAGCAAGAGCCGAAGCTCTTGCCTTTTTTACTACCGCGGTCGGCAGCTTTGTCAGCTACTGCGGCCACCGCCGTGGCTGTTCTGGCCACCCTTGCGGCCTGCCTCGGAGGCCTTCTCGCGGTCGTTGGCGAAGTTGCCGCCGCTGTTGTGCCCGCCTTTGCGGCCGGCTTCGGATGCTTTCTCTCGATCGTTGGCGAAGTTGCCCGGGTTGTTATTTGCCATGTCTTTTTCTCCTCAGTTGGATAGAGACTTTGGAAACGGCCAATGAGAGAGATTCATCAGCCTTCATGGTTTCAGAGGACCGGGCTGCGATGGAAGTTTCACTGTTTCAGGAACGGCGGACGAATGGTTTTCCCTATATCGCTCGTGCGTATGGCGCCGTGCAATTACAACGAAACGGTAGTTGCAATTAAAAGGGATAACTTCGCCGCGTCAGGCCGCCAGGGCGAGTTGCCGCTGGGCGAGCAGGCGCATGACGTAACCGATCTTCAGGGCGGTGGGGCCGAGGATCACCAGCGCGTGGCAGGCGACCACCAGCGGCAGGCTGAGCCACTGGTCGAACAGATAGGCGCCGCTGACGCCCAGCAGCAGGAGCAGCACGCCGCCGAACATCAGCGCGTTGGCCAGATGGAGCAGGTGTTGCGGATCCCAGGTGCGTTGAAACATGGTTCACCTCCGTCAAGGCAGGAGAGGGAGCCCGCGCATACGCGGGCTCGGTGGGGTCATTCGAGGGCGCTGGCCGGGCCGAAGAACTCGTAGCGGGTCTGCCGCTCCGGTACGCCGAGCGCCTTCAGCTGGCGCTTGACTGCCGCCATGAAGGGCTTGGGGCCGAGGAAGTAGGCGTCCACATCGCGGTCCTCCGGCAGCCACGCGGCCAGGCGGTCCTCGGTGAGCAGGCCGACGGCGTCGGGCGCGGCGGTTTCGCCTTCGTGTTCGTCATAGCAGTAGAAGTGCCGCAGCTGCGCATGCCGCTCGGCCAGGGCGTCCACTGTGCGACGAAACGCATGCACGCCGGCGTTGCGCGCGCAGTGGATGAAGTGCACCGGGCGCGAGGTGGCCAGTGCCTGTTCGAGCATGGCGAGGGTCGGGGTGATGCCGACGCCACCGCTGATCAGTACCAACGGCTTGTCGCCGGGTTGCAGGGTGAAGTCGCCAGCCGGGGCGAACAGCTCCACCACCGCGCCTTCGTCCAAGGCGTGTAGGGCGTTGGAGACTACGCCGCCGGGCTCGCGCTTGACGCTGATGCGGTACTCGCGGCCGTTGCTGGCCGCCGACAGCGAATAGTTGCGGCGCACTTCCTCGCCGTCGATCTGCAGGCGCAGGCCGATGTACTGGCCGGGCAGGAAGTCCATCAGCGCGCCGCCGTCCTCGGGCTGCAGGTGGAACGAGCTGATTTCTTCGCTCTCGGCGACCTTGCGGGCGATGCGGAAACGCCGCGCGCCGCGCCAGCCGCCGGGTGCCTCGGCCTTGGCCTGGTAGAGCTGCTCCTCGTTGCCGATGAGGATGTCAGCCAGCTGCTGATAGGCGGCGGCCCAGGCATCGATCACCGCATCGGTGGCGATCTCCGCACCGAGTACTTCGCGAATGGCGCGCAGCAGGCAGCCGCCGACAATCGGGTAATGCTCGGGCAGCACCTGCAGCGCCACGTGCTTGTTGATGATCTGGCCGACCAGCGGGCCGAGCGCCTCCAGCCGGTCGATGTGGCGGGCATACATCAGCACGCCGTTGGCCAGCGCGCGCGGCTGCTCGCCGCTGGCCTGGTGGGCCTGGTTGAACAGCGGGCGCACCTCCGGGTGCTCGCTCAGCATCAGGTTGTAGAAATGCGTGGTCAGGGCCTCCCCGCCGCTTTCCAGCAGCGGCACGGTGGCTTTGATCAGGGCAATTTGTTCAGCGCAAAGCATCGAATACTCCTCTGGTGGGAAAGTCGCCGCGTCCGTTGCCTAAGGCAAAGGCGCGACGTTCTACCGAGGTTCTTTCAACAATCGTTCCAGCTCTGGAATTGACTGAAATCAAGGTCTGTAATGCCTAGAAGGTACAAAAAACCTCGGCGTTAGAGGGTTTTAATCACCATTAGGGTCGAGATAACCCTGGAGCGAACCATCGCACCCGGCATGAGCCCTATGGAAAGAGCCCACCACCACCGCAGGGAGATCGACATGGAGACTTACCACATCACCCAGGAAGGCGATCGCTGGCTGCTGCGCGAAGAAGGCGACCCACGCGTGCTGATCGAGACTGCCAGCCGCGAAGCGGCGCTCGAGCAGGCCCGCGACTACATGAAACTGCGCACGGCGACGGTGAAGGTCCACGGCAGCGACGGCGAAGTGGAAGAGGAGCGCCATTACCCGCAGGAGCAGAATCCGCGCGCGACCGGCGGCTGAGGCTAGGCGTTCTCGGGTTGCCGGCGAACCCGTCGCGCCGCCAGCGCCACCAGCCAGCAGGCGAGGATGAACGGCATCGTCAGCGGCGGCAGGCCCAACCGATCGAAGGCCAGTCGCGCCAGCACAGCGGCGACGATTGCCAGCAGCGGTGCCCACACCGAGCGCTGCACCTGGCTTACCGCCAGCGCGGCCAGCGCCGGGTTGTAGCCGGCCAGGCCCGCGAGGATCGGTCCGTGCGCACCGCCAAACAGCAGGTCGATGCCCAGACCGGCGGCGGAGCCGGCGAGCAGCCAGCGCGCGGCGCGTCGATCGGCTAGCCAGACCGCCACCAGCACCAGCAACCCGGCCAGCGGCTGGTCGAGGAAGATCACCTGGCCGATGCCGGTGGCGATGGCGAACGCCAGCGCCTGCGCATCGATCGGCGCGACTGACGCTGGCGTGCCAGTGGGTGCCGGCAGCAGCGTCAGCACAAGCCAGCCGAGCAGCACGAAGGGTAGGGTGAATCCGGGCAGCCACTGGCGCTCGCGCAGGCCGGCGAGCAGGCGCGTCTGCAGCGGGTCGATGAGCAGCGCAGCGCATGCGATCAACCCCAGCGAAAACGCCGAAAGCCCCAGTTGCAGCACGATCAGCACGCCCAGCAGCGCGCTGTTGTAGCCGTACAGCCCGCAGTCGATATCGGCGCGCGAACGCCCCAGCGCGGCGGCGCCGAAGGTACCGGCGAGCGCCCCGGCCAGCGCGCCGGCCAGCAGCGCCGGCGTGTGCAGCGCGATGGCGAGCGCGATCAGCAGTCCACAGAGCGGATGGGCCTGCAGAAAGATCTGGCTGAAGCCGTTGAGCACGGCGCTGACATGGCGCGGGAGGCGGAGCATCGGAAGCCTGACGGGGGATTGGTGCGGGCGTGCATGCTACAGCGACGCGGCGCCGGCCCCCAGGCCGGCGCGCTGCGCCGGGTGCAGACAGGCGGTCAGGCGAGCGTTTCGATACGCAGCGAATTGGTGGTGCCCGGCTTGCCCAGCGGTACGCCGGCGGTGACCAGCACGGTATCGCCGCTGCCGGCCATTCCGCGGGCGCGGGCCAGCTCCAGCGCCTGGGCGCACACCTGCTCCATGTCGCGCAGCGGCGCCTCGACCAGCGAGTACACGCCCCAGGCGACGGTCAGCTTGCGCGCCGTGGCCAGGTTCGGCGTCAGGCTGAGGATCGGCGTCGCCGGCCGCTCGCGCGAGGCGCGCAGGCTGGAGGCGCCGGACTCGGTGTAGTTGACCAGCACCGCGACCGGCAGGATGCCGCTGATACGGCGGATCGCGCAGCTGATCGCATCCGACAGCGTGGCCTCGGCGCTTGGCCGGTGCACGTCGAGCTGCGCCGAGTAGTCCGGGCCGCTTTCCACCTGGCGGATGATCTTGCTCATCATGCTCACCGCTTCCAGCGGGTAATCGCCGGAGGCGGTTTCCGCCGACAGCATCACCGCGTCCGCGCCCTCGGCCACCGCGTTGGCCACGTCGGTGACTTCGGCACGGGTCGGCGCCGGGGCGAAACGCATGGATTCGAGCATCTGCGTGGCCACCACCACCGGGCGGCCGAGCTGGCGGCAGATGCGCACGATGTTCTTCTGGATGCGCGGCACATTCTCCGCCGGCACCTCCACGCCGAGGTCGCCGCGGGCCACCATGATGGCGTCCGACAACCGGGCGATCTCGCGCAGGTGCTGCACGGCCGAGGGCTTTTCGATCTTCGCCATGAGGAAGGCGCGTTCGCCGATCAGTTCGCGCGCCTCGTGGATGTCCTGCGGGCGCTGCACGAACGACAGCGCCACCCAGTCCACGCCCAGCTCCAGGCCGAAGGCCAGGTCGCGACGGTCCTTGGCAGTCAGCGGCGAGAGTTCCAGTACCGCCTCCGGCACGTTGACGCCCTTGCGGTCGGACAGCTCGCCGCCGGCCATCACGCGGGTCTCGATGACGTCGTTGTGCTTGGACAGCACGGTCAGGCGCAGGCGGCCGTCGTCGATCAGCAGCGTCATGCCGGGTTCCAGCGCGGCGATGATTTCCGGGTGCGGCAGCATCACGCGGTGCTGGTCGCCCGGCGTCTCGTCCAGGTCCAGGCGGAATTTCTGCCCGCGCTCGAGCTGCACGCGACCGCCGGCGAAACGGCCGACGCGCAGCTTCGGTCCCTGCAGGTCCATAAGGATGCCGATGGCCTGGTTCTGCTCGCGCTCGACCTGGCGAATCCAGTGAAAACGCTCGGCGTGGTCGGCATGCTCGCCGTGGCTGAAGTTCAGACGGAACAGGTTCACCCCGGCGTCCACCAGGGCGCGCACGTCGTCGATGCTGCGCGTGGCGGGGCCGAGGGTGGCGAGAATCTTGACCTTCTTGTCGGGCGTCATGAGCGGATACTCCCTGTGGGCCGCTAGGCAGTGGGCGGCAGAATGAGGATGGCGCGGAAATCGTTGACGTTGGTGCGCGTCGGCCCGGTGATGATCAGGCTGTCCAGCGCGGCGAAGTAGCCGTAGCCGTCGTTGTTGGCCAGCGCATCGGCGGCGCGCAGGCCGAGGGCCTCGGCACGGGCGAAGCTGTCCGGGGTCATCAGCGCGCCGGCGTTGTCTTCCGAGCCGTCGATGCCGTCGGTGTCGCCGGCCAGCGCGTAGACGTTCGGCAGGCCCTGCAGCGCTTCGGTGAGGCCGAGCAGGAATTCCGCATTGCGCCCGCCACGGCCGTTGCCGCGCACGGTCACCGTGGTTTCCCCACCGGAGAGAATCACGCAGGGCGCGGCGATCGGCTGGCCATGCAGTACCACCTGACGGGCGATGCCGGCGTGCACCTTGGCCACCTCGCGCGCTTCGCCCTCCAGATCGCCGAGGATCAGCGGGGTGATACCGGCGGCGCGGGCCACCTCGGCGGCGGCGTCGAGCGACTGCTGCGGCGTGGCGATCAGCTGGAAGTGGCTGCGCGAGAGCATCGGGTCGCCCGGCTTGAGCGTCTCCGAGCGCGGGTCCTCGAGCCAGGCGCGCACGTTGGCCGGCACCTCGATGTGGTAGCGCGCGAGGATTTCCAGCGCCTGCGCCGAGGTGGTCGGGTCGGCCACGGTCGGCCCGGAGGCGATCACCGTGGCCTCGTCGCCGGGCACGTCGGAAATCGCGTAGGTGTACACGCTGGCCGGCCAGCAGGCGCGGGCCAGGCGGCCGCCCTTGATCGCCGAGAGGTGCTTGCGTACGCAGTTCATCTCGCCGATGTGCGCGCCGGAGCGCAGCAGCGCCTTGTTGATCGCCTGCTTGTCGGCCAGCGAGATGCCTTCGGCCGGCAGCGCCAGCAGCGAGGAGCCGCCGCCGGAGAGCAGGAAGATCACCCGGTCGCTTTCCTCGAGATTGCTGACCAGCTCCAGCACGCGACGCGCGACGCGCTCGCCGGCGTCGTCCGGCACCGGGTGCGCGGCTTCCACCACCTCGATCTTGCGGCAGTTGGCGCCGTGCTCGTAGCGGGTCACCACCAGTCCGGAAATCTCGCCTTCCCAGACCTGTTCGATGGCTTCGGCCATGGCGGCGGCGGCCTTGCCGGCGCCGATGACGATGGCGCGGCCGCTGCGATCCTCGGGCAGCTGATCGGCCAGCACCTGGCGCGGATGGGCGGCGTCGATGGCACTGTCGAACAGTTGGCGCAGCAGGGTTTGCGGGTCGATGGACATATGCGGGCTCCTTCTATTCAGGTCTGCGCCGATTCCAGACCTCAAGGCTCGATAAGGCAAGCACTGAGGGTTGGAATCGACCCGCCCGGCGGTCGGGCCGTGACTCCTTCTGCCGGGCGAATCGAAAGGGTTGCCGTCCGAAGACGGCGGTTGAACCGCGACTGCGCGAGGTGAGGTCGTGGGGGGACACTGTGATTCCGGCCCCGCGCCGCCGTGGTTCAACTCTCGAAGCGCCGCTGCGTCTGACGCTGCGATGGCCCACCACCCGGGGTTCTGTCTGTCCTGAAGGTGGGTACCGCATGGCCCGACGCAGCGGGCTCGGGAGCTGCTTGATTACTTGCGGATCGAGAAGTTGGCCATGTGCTCCAGCCCCTTGATCAGCGCCGAGTGGTCCCAGCCGCTGCCGCCGATGGCCGCACAGGTGCTGAACACCTGCTGGGCGTTGGCGGTGTTGGGCAGGTTCAGGCCCAGTTCACGCGCGCCGTTGAGCGCCAGGTTGAGGTCCTTCTGGTGCAGGCTGATGCGGAAGCCCGGATCGAAGGTGCCCTTGATCATGCGCTCGCCGTGCACTTCGAGAATCTTCGAGCCGGCGAACCCACCCATCAGCGCTTCGCGCACCTTGGCCGGGTCGGCGCCGTTCTTGGCAGCGAACAGTAGTGCCTCGGCCACCGCCTGGATGTTCAGCGCGACGATGATCTGGTTGGCCACCTTGGCGGTCTGGCCGTCGCCGTTGCCGCCGACGCGGGTGATGTTCTTGCCCATCGCCTGGAACAGCGGCAGGGCGCGCTCGAAGGCATTCGGGCAGCCGCCGACCATGATCGACAGGGTGGCGGCCTTGGCGCCTACTTCACCGCCGGAGACCGGGGCGTCGAGGTAGGCGGCGCCGGTGGCCTTGATCTTCTCGGCGAACTGCTTGGTGGCGGTCGGCGAGATCGAGCTCATGTCGATCACCACCTTGCCGGCGCCGACGCCTTCGGCGACGCCGTTCTCGCGGAACAGCACGTCCTCGACATGCGGGGTGTCCGGCACCATGACGATGACGAACTCGGCTTCCTGGGCGACTTCCTTCGGGTTGGCCAGGGCGACGGCGCCGCCTTCGACCAGCGCGGCCGGAGCGGCGTCGTGGTGAGTGGAAACGAAGATGTCGTGACCGGCTTTCTGCAGATTGAGTGCCATGGGCAGACCCATGATGCCGGTGCCGATGAATCCGATTTTAGCCATGAGAGTTCTCCTTCAATTCGTTCGGGTCAGATCGCGTTATGCGCTTTCATCCAGCCGAGGCCGGCTTCGGTGGTGGTGGCCGGCTTGTACTCGCAGCCCACCCAGCCCTGGTAGCCGATGCGGTCCAGGTGTTCGAACAGGAAGCGGTAGTTGATCTCGCCGGTGCCCGGCTCGTTGCGGCCGGGGTTGTCGGCCAGCTGTACGTGGTTGATCGCCGCCAGGTTGCTTTCCATGGTCCGGGCCAGGTCACCTTCCATGATCTGCATGTGATAGATGTCGTACTGCAGGAACAGGTTGGGGTGGCCGACCTTGTCGCGAATCTCCAGCGCCTGCGAGGTGTTGTTGAGGAAGAAACGCGGGATGTCGCGGGTGTTGATCATCTCCATCACCAGGCGGATACCGGCCTCTTCGAGCTTCTCCGCGGCGTAGCGCAGGTTCTCGATGAGGGTGATCTCCAGCTTGCCGAGGTCGGCATTCTTCGGCGCGATACCGGCCAGGCAGTTGACCTGGGTATTGCCCAGCACCTTGGCGTAGGCGATGGCCTGATCGACACCGGCGCGGAATTCCTCGACCCGCTCCGGCAGGATGGCGATCCCGCGCTCGCCACCGGCCCAGTCGCCGGCCGGCAGGTTGAACAGCACCTGGGTCAGGCCGTTGGCGTCCAGCCGGGCCTTGATCTCATCGGCCGCATAGTCGTAGGGGAACAGGTATTCAACGCCGGTAAAACCGGCCTTGGCGGCGGCCTCGAAGCGTTCGAGGAAGTCCTGTTCGGTGAACAGCATCGACAGGTTGGCGGCAAAGCGGGGCATGGTTCTCTCTCCTGATCTGTAGGGATCAAATTCGGTTCTGCATGGCGGCGGTGTGGTGACCGCCCTGGGTGTTGCCTTGCGGTGGATATGCTTCGCGATATCCACCCTACGGTTGCACTGTGCTGGCGTGGCGTAGGGTGGATAACGCCGCTGGCGGCTTATCCACCGTGGTGCATAGCTTCAGTCCAGCAACCCGACCGCGGTCGGCGCGTCCGCGCGGCCTTCGGCCAGCGGCTCGAACTCGTTGATGGCGTCGATCTCGGTGCCCATGGCGATGTTGGTCACCCGCTCGAGGATCACCTCGATCACCACCGGCACCTGATGCTCGGCCATCCAGGCCTGGGCCTGTTCGATGGCCGGGCGCAGGTCTTCCTGCTTGAACACGCGGATCGCCTTGCAACCCAGGCCCTCGACCACCGCGACGTGGTCTACGCCGTAGCCTTCCATGCCGGTCTGGTCGGCATTGATGTTCTCGAAGCCCAGCTGCACGCAGTAATCCATCTCGAAACCGCGCTGCGCCTGGCGGATCAGCCCGAGGTAGGCGTTGTTCACCAGGATGTGGATGTACGGCAGCTTGAACTGCGCACCCACGGCCAGCTCCTCGATCATGAACTGGAAGTCGTAGTCGCCAGACAGCGCCACCACCTTGCGGGTCGGGTCCGCGGCGACGACGCCGAGCGCCGCCGGAATGGTCCAGCCGAGCGGGCCGGCCTGGCCACAGTTGATCCAGTGGCGCGGCTTGTAGACGTGCAGGAACTGCGCGGCGGCGATCTGCGACAGACCGATGGTGCTGACGTAGCAGGCGTCCTTGCCGAACGCGTTGTTCATGCACTGGTACACGCGCTGCGGCTTCATCGGCACGCTGTCGAAGTGCGTCTTGCGCAGCATGGTGCGCTTGCGCTCCATGCAGTCGGCGGCCCAGGCGTTGCGGTCCGGCAGCTCGCCGGCGGCCTTGCGCTCTTTCGCCACTTCGACGAACAGCTTCAGTGCGGCGCCGGCATCCGAGGTGATGCCGTAGTCCGGCGAGAACACCCGGCCGATCTGGGTCGGTTCGATATCCACGTGCACGAACTTGCGGTCCTTGGTGTAGACGTCGATCGAGCCGGTGTGGCGGTTGGCCCAGCGGTTGCCGATGCCGAGCACGAAGTCGGACGCCAGCATGTTCGCGTTGCCGTAGCGATGGCTGGTCTGCAGCCCGCACATGCCGGCCATCAGCGGATGGTCATCGGGGATCGAGCCCCAGCCCATCAGCGTCGGGATCACCGGCACGCCGACCGTCTCGGCGAACTCCACCAGCAAGGCTTCGGCGCCGGCGTTGTAGATGCCGCCACCGGCGACGATCAGCGGGCGCTCGGCGGCGCAGAGCATGTCGATGGCTTTCTCGATCTGCTTGCGGGTTGCCGCCGGCTTGTAGACCGAGAGCGGCTCGTAGGTATCGACGTCGAATTCGATCTCGGCCATCTGTACGTCGAACGGCAGGTCGATCAGTACCGGCCCCGGACGACCCGAGCGCATTACGTGGAAGGCCTGCTGGAACACGCGCGGCACCAGCGCCGGCTCGCGCACGGTCACCGCCCACTTGGTAACCGGCTTGGCGATGGACTCGATGTCCACGGCCTGGAAATCTTCTTTGTACAGGCGGGCACACGGCGCCTGGCCGGTGATGCAGAGGATCGGGATGGAGTCGGCCCAGGCCGAGTAGAGGCCGGTGATCATGTCGGTGCCGGCCGGCCCCGAGGTGCCGATGCACACGCCGATGTTGCCGGCCTTGGTGCGGGTGTAGCCCTCGGCCATGTGCGAGGCGCCCTCGACGTGGCGGGCGAGAATGTGGCGGATGCCGCCATCGGCGCGCAGGGCGGAATACAGCGGGTTGATCGCGGCGCCTGGAATGCCGAAGGCGGTGTCGATGCCTTCCTTGCGCATTACCGCGACGGCGGCGTCGATTGCTCTCATGCGGGCCATTGGTCTTCCTCCTGATTCTTGGAATCTGTTCACGATCTGCTGCGCGTCGGCCCTGCTGCGTTAAAACCAGGCTCGGAATGCTCATTTGCACCAGCAAACTCCGCTTCCTCGCCTGCTTTTGCCTTGCAGGTCTCTGGCTCGCTAGATCGTGGCCTTATTTTTGTTCGATAGTTTTTGTAGGTGGCCCAAGCATGCCGGCCTGGATTCCATGGAGGAATTGGCCGAGACTTCAGTTCTGTCGATATCAGGAGTATCGAATGGACCGATATACGAGCCTGCGCAGCTTCGTGCTGGTCGCCGACTGCGGCAGCTTCGCCGCCGCTGCGCACAAGGAAAACGTCACGCCGGTGGTGATGGGCCGGCGGCTGGATGCACTGGAGCGTCATCTGGGTGTGAAGCTCATGCACCGCTCGACCCGCGGCCTGTCGCTGACCGATCTGGGCGAGCAGTACCTGGAGCGCGCGCGCGGGCTGCTGCGGGATTTCGACGAGGTCGACGCCAGCATCAGCCATGACCGCAACTCGGTACGCGGGCATCTGGTGGTGTCGGCGCCGGCAGCGTTCGGCCGCCGGCATATCGGCCCGCACGCGCCGGCGTTCCAGGCGCGCTACCCGGACCTGCAGCTGTCGTTCAACTTCACCGACAGCGTGGTCGATCTGGTGCGCCATGGTTACGACATGGGCATCCGCATCGGCGAGGTCACCGACCCCAACTACGTGGCGGTCAAGCTGTACCCCAACCGCCGCGTGGTCTGTGGTGCGCCGTACTATTTCGATCGCCAGGGCGTGCCGCGGGTACTGGAAGACCTGACGCGTCACAACTGCCTGGCCTTCAACCTGCAGGGCGGCCAGCAGCGCGGCTGGACCTTCCTGCGCGACGGCAAGCAGGTGGCGATTCGGGTATCCGGCAATCTCGACTGTAACGACGGCGAACTGCTGTTCGACTGGGTCAAGCAGGGGCTGGGTATCGGCTGGCGCTCGACCTGGGAAATCCAGGCCGAGCTCAAGCGCGGCGAGCTGGTCACGGTACTCGACGAGTACGCGCTGCCGGCCTACGACATCCAGGCGGTGTACCCGCAGCAGCGCTACCTGCCGGCCAAGGTGCGTTTCTTCATCGATTACCTGAAGGGCATCTACAACGCCCCCGGCTACTGGGAAACGCGCTGAATGGCTCAGTTGCCGCGGTAGGTGGAGAAGCCGTAGGGGCTCAGCAGCAGCGGAATGTGGTAGTGCTCGACGCTGCCATCAGCCTCGAAGATCACCGGAACTTCGGGGAAAAAGGTGCTGGCGTTGTGCGCCGCGAACCAGTCACCGGTCTTGAAGGTGACGCGGTAGGTGCCCTTTTCCAGTGCCTTGCCTTCCGGGTAGAGCGCGGTGATCCGCCCCTGGGCATTGGTCTCGCCGCTGTTGAGTGATTTCCAGGCATCGCCCTGGCGCTGCTCCAGGGTGACGCGGACGTCCGGCGACGGCAGGCCGTTTTCCAGATTGAGCACATGCACGCTGAGCGGATTGCCGGCGGCCAGGGTCAGACCGGATACGCCGCTGAGCAGCAGGCCGGCGGCGAGGGATTTCAGAGCTTTCATGGTGTTTCTTCCTTTCTTCAGTGGGAGGAGGGCAGCAGTTTTTCGATGGCGGCGACGGCGCAGGCTTCGTCGTTCTGCGCACCGCCGGCACCGGCCACGCCGATGGCGCCGATCACCTCGTCGCCGACCTTCAGCGGCACACCGCCACCGAGCAGCAGCAGTTCGTCCAGGGTGTTGAGGTTGGCGGCGTCCGGCGTGGCGGCGGCACGTTCGGCGAACAGCCGGGTCGGCGTCTTGCTCGACAGCGCGGTGTAGGCCTTGCGTTGGGCGGCAAGGGTGTTGTGCGGGCCGACGTTGTCGTCGCGGCGCAGGGCGACCAGGTTGCCGCCACGATCGACCACGGCGACCACCGCGGTGCGGTTCTGTGCGTGGCAGGCGTCCAGGGTCTGCTGGATCAGGCCGTCGGCCAGCGCCAGCGAGACGTTGTGTTGGGTGAGCGGCGCTGGCGCGGCGGCGTTGGCGCCGAAGGCCAGGGTCAGCAATGACAGGGTGGTGGCGATGCGCATGGCGGTTTCCTTGGGTGGCTGAGCGTCGGAGCGCATGCTGCCGCCCGCCGACCGTCAGAACCGTTGCCGACGCATTACGCTTTTGTAATGGCTCGCCCTGCGGCGACTGCCTAACCTAGCAGGCCGTTGAAGAACTACCTGCGTTGCCATCGCTTCGTTGAAAACAGGCTCAAAATGCTCATTTACCACTTGTAAACTGCGCTTTTTCGCCTGTTTCCGCCTTGCGCTGGCTGCCTCGCTGACGTTCTTCAACGACCTGCGGCGCACATTCAACGAGGCGAGCCGATGCGAATTCTGGTGGTGGAAGACGAGGCCAAGACGGCCGACTACCTCAAGCGCGGGCTGGAGGAATCCGGCTATCGCGTGGAGGTCGCGCGCAACGGCGTCGACGGCAAGTACCTGATCGAGGAGGAAGCCTTCGATCTGGTGATCCTCGACGTCATGCTGCCGGGGCTCGATGGCTGGCAGCTGGTGCAGGTGGTGCGCCAGCGCTCGGCGCATACGCCGGTGCTGTTCCTCACCGCGCGCGACGCGGTGGAAGACCGGGTGCGCGGGCTGGAGCTGGGCGCCGACGACTACCTGATCAAACCCTTTTCCTACGCCGAGCTGCTGGCGCGGGTGCGCACGCTGCTGCGTCGCGGCCCGCCACGGGAAATCGAGCAGTTCCACGTCGCCGACCTGGAGCTGGACCTGCTGCGCCGCCGCGTCACCCGTCAGGGCGAGCGCATCAACCTGACCAACAAGGAGTTCGCCCTGCTGCACCTGCTGCTCAGCCGTCAGGGCGAGGTGCTGTCCCGCGCGCAGATCGCTTCGCAGGTCTGGCAGATGAACTTCGACAGCGACACCAACGTGGTCGACGTGGCGATCCGCCGCCTGCGTGCCAAGGTCGACGATCCCTATCCGCACAAGCTGATCCACACCGTGCGCGGCATGGGTTATGTGCTGGACCCGACGCTATGGGCCGGCTGCCACGCTCGCTGAGTCTGCGCCTGGCGCTGGCCTTCGCGCTGGTCGCAGGGGTGCTGCTCGGTGCCATCGGCCTGTACCTGTACCGCTCGCTGGAGCGCGAGATCGTCTGGCGCGACGACCAGGCGCTGCTCGGCCGGCTCGAACGCATGCAGGCGCTGCTCGACGACAGCGCCAGCGTCGACGCGCTGCGCCAGCGCCCGCAGCTGTACGAGAACATGCTGGGCAATCGCGACAGCCTGCTCTGGCTGCTCGACGCCCAGGGCCGCGCGCTGATCGAGATCAATCCGCCGCGGCTGGCGCTGCCGCCGCTGGCCGGCAGCGACCAGCCGTTGTTGCAGGATATCGGCGCGGCGCGGCTGGCCTGGCGCCGGCTGCCGGGCGAAGCCGGCCTGACGCTGGTGGCCGGGCGCCTGCTGGCCGAGCGCGAACAGATGCTCGCGGCCTACCGGCTGCGGCTCTGGCTGGCGCTGGGCGTCGGCGCGCTGCTGGCCTCGCTGCTCGGCTGGGCGATCAGCCGGCGTGCGCTACGTCCGGTACGCCGGCTCACCGAACAGGCGTTGCGCATCGACGTGCAGAACCTGCATCGCCGCCTCGAAGGCGATGCCATGCCGGCCGAGCTGGAGCCGCTGCGCGCCGCGCTGAACCAGATGCTGGCGCGGCTGGAGCAGGGCTTCGCACGGCTGTCGCGCTTCAGCGAGGACCTCGCCCACGAGATGCGCACGCCGCTGGGTAACCTTATGGGGCAGACCCAGCAGCACCTGAGCCGACCGCGCAGCGAGGAGGCGTACCGGGCGCTGCTGGAGTCCAGCCAGGAAGAGTACGAACGGCTGGCGCGAATGATCGACAACATGCTGTTCCTCGCCCGTGCCGAGCAGCCGGCGACGGTGATCGAGCGACGCCTGCTGGCGCTGCCGGAGCTGGTCGGGCAGCTGTGCGAGTACTTCGAAGGCATCGCCGAGGAACGCGGCATCCAGCTGATCGACCAGAGCGAAGGCACGTTGATGGCCGATGCCGAGCTGGTGCGTCGCGCGTTGGCCAACCTGATCGCCAACGCGCTGCGCTATGCCGATGCCGGCAGTGCGGTGCGCATCCTCAGCGGCAACGAGGAGGGCTGGCGCTGCGTCAGCGTGGTCAATCAGGGCGCGCCGATCGCCGAGGCGCACTGGCCGCGGTTGTTCGACCGCTTCTACCGCTGCGATCCGGCACGTGCCGAACCGGGTGACTCCGGCGGGCTGGGGCTGGCCATCGTGCGTTCGATCATGCAACTGCATGGTGGCGAGGTGCGGGTGCACAGCGACGCGCAAGCCACGCGGTTCACGCTGCGCTTTCCAGCGGCAGATGCGGGAGGGCATGACGCCTAGCGTGCGGCGCGGTCAGAGCTAAGGTGAAGACTCAACGCATGACGACGAGGCCCCGCCGTGTATCAGCTGAACATCGCCACCTTCAATATCAACGGCATCCGCGCGCGGCTGCCGAACCTGCTGGAATGGCTCGCTCGCGAGCAGCCGGACGTGGTCTGCCTGCAGGAGCTCAAGGCGCAGGATGCCGACTTTCCCCTCGACGACATCCGTGCTGCCGGGTATGGCGCGATCTGGCACGGGCAGAAATCCTGGAACGGCGTGGCGATCCTGGCGCGCGATTGCGAGCCGCTGGAAATCCGCCGTGGCCTGCCGGGCGATCCGGACGACAGCCACAGCCGCTACCTCGAAGCGGCGGTGCACGGCGTGATCGTCGCCTGTCTCTACCTGCCCAACGGCAACCCGCAGCCCGGGCCGAAATTCGACTACAAACTGGCCTGGTTCGAGCGGCTGATCGAGCACGCCGCCGGATTGCTCGCCAGCGGCCACCCGGTGGTGCTGGCCGGCGACTACAACGTGGTGCCGACCGACGCGGACATCTACAACCCGCGCTCCTGGCGCAAGGACGCGTTGCTGCAGCCGGAAAGCCGCGACTGCTACGCGCGGCTGCTGGCGCAAGGCTGGACCGATGCGCTACGCGCGCGCTACCCCGATGAACCGGTGTTCACCTTCTGGGACTACTTTCGCCAGCACTGGCAGAAGAACTCCGGCCTGCGCATCGACCACCTGCTGCTCAGCCCGGACCTCGCGCCGCGCTTGCGCGACGCCGGCGTGCATCGCTGGGTTCGCGGGCAGGAACACGCCAGCGACCATGCGCCCGCGTGGGTGCTGCTGGATGCCTCCGGGCGGTCCGGCTGAACCTTTTTTCCGGCCCGGCAGTCGACCCTACTGAGGCCGGGCAGCGCGCGTTCCGGCCATTTCAGTCGATCCCGAGGAGAGAGAAATGGATACGAAAGACACGATTTCGGTGCTCAACGACCTGATCGAAACCAGCAAGGACGGCGAAAAGGGCTTCATGGAGTGTGCCGAGGATCTGCGCGATCCGCAGCTCAAGAGCACCATGAGCCAGCGCGCCCGCGACTGCGCCACGGCCGCGGCGGAACTGCAGCAGATGGTGCGCTCGCTGGGCGGCGATCCGGAGACCTCTACCAGCATGGCGGCCGACATGCACCGGCGCTGGGTCGATCTCAAGTCGATGATCACCGGCAAGGACGACGAGGCGATCCTCAACGAATGCGAGCGTGGCGAGGATGTCGCGGTGAAGAGCTATCGCAAGGCGCTGGAGAAGGATCTGCCGGCCGAGGTGCGGCTGGTGGTCGAGCGCCAGTACCAGGGCGTGCTGCGCAATCACGACCAGGTCAAGGCACTGCGCGACGCCGCACGCGCGCGCAGCTAAGCGACGCGCGAGCCGGAAGCTCCAGGCGAGCTTCCGGCTTTCCTGCCGTCACAACTCCCCTCAGAACAGCACCTTCGCCACGTCGGCGAAGCGCCGGGCGAAATGCACCGTCAGGCCTTCCTTCAGGTAGTCCGGCAGCTCCTCGAAGTCGCCGCGGTTGGCTTCCGGCAGGATCAGCTCGAAGATCTTCTGTCGCCGGGCGGCGATCACCTTCTCGCGCACACCGCCAATGGGCAGCACCAGTCCGGTCAGCGTCAGCTCGCCGGTCATCGCCACGCCTTTCATCGGCGGCTGATTGCGCGCCAGCGACAGCAGCGCGCTGGCCATGGTGATGCCGGCGCTGGGGCCGTCCTTGGGCGTCGCGCCTTCGGGTACGTGCAGGTGCACGAAGGCCTGGTCGAAGAACGCCGGATCGCCCTTGAACTGCTTGAGGTGCGAACTGACATAGCTGTAGGCGATCTCCGCCGATTCCTTCATCACCTCGCCGAGCTGGCCGGTGAGCTTGAAGCCGCGGTTGAGCGTATGGATGCGCGTCGCCTCGATGGGCAGGGTGGCGCCGCCCATGCTGGTCCAGGCCAGCCCGGTGATCACGCCGACGCCGGAGAGCACCTGCTCGCTGCGGAACACCGGCTTGCCGAGGTAATGCTCGAGGTCCTTCGGGGCAATCTTCAGTGTGGCCTGCGGGTCTTCCAGCAGCTGGACCACCGCCTTGCGCACCACCTTGCCGAGCTGTTTCTCCAGCTGGCGCACGCCGGCCTCACGGGCATAGCCCTCGATCACCGCCTTGAGGGCGCTGTCACTGATGGCCAGGCGCTCTTTCGGCACGCCGGTCTTGTCCAGCAGCTTGGGCCACAGGTGGCGCTTGGCGATCGTGAGCTTTTCCTCGGCGATGTAGCCGGACAGGCGGATCACTTCCATGCGGTCGAGCAGCGGACCGGGGATGGAATCCAGCGTGTTGGCCGTGCAGACGAACAGCACCTTGGACAGGTCCAGACGCAGGTCCAGGTAGTGGTCGAGGAATTCGACGTTCTGCTCCGGGTCCAGCGTCTCCAGCAGCGCCGAGGCCGGGTCGCCCTGGAAGCTGGCGCCGAGCTTGTCGATCTCGTCGAGCATGATCACCGGATTCATCACCTCGACTTCCTTCAGCGCCTGCACCAGCTTGCCGGGCAGGGCGCCGATGTAGGTGCGGCGGTGGCCCTTGATCTCCGCCTCGTCGCGCATGCCGCCGACCGAGAAACGATAGAACGGCCGCCCCAGCGACTCGGCGATGGACTTGCCGATGCTGGTCTTGCCCACGCCCGGCGGGCCGACCAGCAGCACGATGGAGCCGGCGATCTCGCCCTTGAAGGCGCCGACGGCGAGAAACTCGATGATCCGCTGCTTGATGTCGTCCATGCCGGCGTGGTGCTTGTCGAGCACCTTGCGCGCACGCTTGAGGTCGAGCTTGTCCTGACCGTGCACGCCCCAGGGCAGCGCGGTGGCCCAGTCCAGGTAGTTGCGGGTGACGGCGTATTCCGGCGAACCGGTTTCGAGGATCGACAGCTTGTTCAGCTCCTCGTCGATGCGCTTCTGCGCGGCTGGCGGCACCACTTTGCCTTCCAGGCGGGCGCGGAACTCGTCAGCGTCGGCGCTCTTGTCGTCCTTGGTGATGCCCAGCTCGCGCTGGATGATCTTCAGCTGTTCCTTGAGGAAGAACTCGCGCTGGCGCTCGCCGATCTTGCGATTCACCTCGCCGGTCAGCTCCTTCTGCAGCTTCGCCACCTCGACCTCGCGGCGCAGCAGCGGCAGCACCTTCTCCATGCGCTTGAGCACCGGCACGCAGTCGAGCACCTCCTGCAATTCCGTGCCGGGCGCGGTGGTCAGCGCGGCGGCGAAGTCGGTCAAGGGCGACGGGTCGTTGGGGCTGAAGCGGTTGAGGTAGTTCTTCAGCTCTTCGCTGTACAGCGGGTTGAGCGGCAGCAGCTCCTTGATCGCGTTGATCAGTGCCATGCCGTAGGCCTTCACCTCGTCACGCGGGTCGGCGTCGCTCTTGGGGTAGTCGACCTCCACCAGATACGGCGGCTTGCGCCGCAGCCAGCCACGGATGCGCACGCGCGCCAGACCCTGGGCGACGAACTGCAGCTTGCCGCCCTCCTGGGTGGCGTGGTGCACGCGCACCATGGTGCCGTGCTCGGGCAGGCTGGCGGGGTCGAAGGTGGCCATGTCCAGCACCGGTGAGTCGACGAAGAACAGCGCCACGCGCTGGTGCGGCGTCTTGGCCACGCGCGCCAGGGTTTCGGCCCAGGGGTCTTCGTTGACGATCACCGGCAGCACCTGCGCCGGAAAGAACGGCCGGTTGTGCACCGGAATGATGTAGAGCTTGTCCGGCTGCTGCTGGTCCGGCAGCACCAGACCGTTGCCGGAAATGATTTCCTGCTCGAGATGATCCTGATTGTCGTCGTTCATGCGGCACCCGTTACGAATACATGCGGGATACATGGTGGCCGTCCGGCCGATTTCAATCCCGTCGGCGGGGGCTGGGCGGCATCCGCCGGCTTCGGGTAGAGTGCCGGATGCCGTTAGCGTCACCTCGCGGTCGCGAACGGGCGCCGTTGCGCCCGACGCATCGGCGCCCGACGCAACGGCGCCCGCTTCAGGTACTCATCATGCTCAATGCCCGTCTGCTTCGCCTGGATGACCAGATTCACCAGCACGCCCACGACTACCACCAGCTGGTGCTGTCGCTGGCGGGCCGCGCCGAATTTGAGGTGAACGGTTCCGGTGGCGAGGTCTGCCGGATGCGTGCCTGCCTGGTGCCCGGCGACGCCGATCACGGTTTTGCCGGCATGGGCGACAACCGCATGCTGATCATCGATCTGGACGAGCAGGAC